>JAABUX010000442.1_pt1 | contig 70412 bp, 36 predicted proteins | sample 5561851 | NCBI WGS metagenome assembly JAABUX01 (sample SAMN10711883, study PRJNA513361) | rock metagenome | isolation source: Antarctica rocks | place: Antarctica: Victoria Land, Richard Nunatak red sandstone | collected 2016-01-03
GAGGAAGCCGTCGATCCCGAGCCGGACGCCCGAGGCGACGTGGTCGTTGATCCCGTTGAATCCCGGCAGCTTGGGGCCCAGCCCGGTGACGAGGTCGTCGCGCCGATCGGCCCGGCCGTCGCCGTCGGTGTCGCGGAAGGCCGAGAGGTACGGGGCATGGACGACGATCAGCGCCCCGTCGACCCATTCGAGCCCCATCACGCTCCAGAGCTTGTCGGCGAAGACGCCGACCTTGCCGTCCCGGATGGCGACGACCGAGTCGGCCGGGACCGGGGGCGGCCCCGGCATGTCCATCGGGTCCTGGCCGAGGAAGATCGTCCCGTCGGGCGCGACGACCACGGCGGTCGGGAAGAGGATCTTCGGGGCCTCGGCGACCAGCTCGATCGACCAACCTTCGGCCGGCTTCGGCTGCGATGGGCCCTCGGCGGCCGGGGCGAGGGGCGGGATCAGGAGGAGCGCGGAGGCGACGGCGAGGTGGGGGCGCATGGCAAGGGTCCTTCCTCGATGCGTGGTGCCGAAGCCCGGTCCGCCGGCCGTCGGCCCTTCTGGCCTGGAGATCGGCGGGCGGTTGGGGCAGAATTGTAGCCGAAGCGACGCCCCGCCTCAACGAGGCAGGCGTCGCGAGCGTCCCGTCCCGCGCGAACGAACGACCGAACCGGCCGGAGCCCGATCCGTGAGCAACTCGCAGCCCGTCTCCGAAGGCGACAATCCCAATTCCGCCCTGTCCGTGCCCGACCCCAAGAAGAACCCGAGCTATCCCCAGCGGGCCCACCTCCGCGAGAAGCCGCACTGGCAGTCCGTCCTCAAGACGTGCGAGGACCGGCTGGCCACGGCCCGCCAGAAGCTCCAGAGCCTCGGCGTCGACGCCGGTCGGCCGGCCTTCGAGCGGATCTACGCCCAGATGCTCGGGGCCCGCGACCAGGTCGCCGACGCCGTCAAGCGCCTCCCCCAGGAGACCGGCGACCTCTACGAAGAGGACCATCACCGCGTCGACGACGCCGTGGCCGCCCTCGACCTCCTCTTCCGCCGCTGGGAGTCGCAGACCACCGCCCGCTGAACCCGGCCCCGACGTTCGCCGAATCGATCCGATCCACCTCTGGTCGGGTGGATGAAATCCACCACGGTTCGGCCCACGCCAAAGGGGTTGATGGTTTCCACCGAGCCCCGCCCGATGGAGCCCGGGCTTCGGGCCACGCCGGAGGGTTGGTGGATTTCATCCACCCGACCAGACCGCATGAGGAGACGCCCGGCCCGGGTGCTCAGACGTCGAGGCCGACGGCGCGCATCAAAGCCAGGGCGTTGGATTGGCGGACGACCCCGGGCCGCATCCGGTAATCGAAGGCGAGCCGGCCGTCGTCGTCGAGGTGGTCGGCGAAGTGGACGTTGACGGCGATCGGGCCCAGGCGATCGGCGATCTCGGCCAGGGTGAGGTCGTGGGTGGTGAACAGGCCGATCGCGCCGCGGCCGATCAGGCTGCGGATCACCGCCTCGGCGCCGAGCAGGCGGTCGGCCGAGTTCGTCCCGTGGAGCACCTCGTCGATCAGGAACAGCAAGGGGGGCGGCTGCTTCGAGAGGTCGACCAACTGCTTGAGCCGGAGGATCTCGGCGTAGAACCGCGACCGGCCGGCCTGGAGCGAGTCGTGGACCCGCAAGGTCCCGCCGATCGCCAGCGGCGAGATCCGGAACCGTCGGGCCCGGACCGGGGCCCCGGCCTGGGCCAGGACCGCGTTGATCCCCACGGTCCGGAGCCAGGTGCTCTTGCCCGACATGTTCGACCCGCTCACCGCGAGGACGCGGAGGGCCTCGCCCAGGGCCAGGTCGTTGCGGACGCAGCGGTCGGCCGCCAGGAGCGGGTGGCCGACCCCCTCGCCTTCGAGGCAGGGGCCCGCCCCGACGATCTCGGGGAACGGGTCGCCCGGGTTCTCGTAGGCGTAGGAAGCCAGGCTGACGTATGCCTCGAACTGCCCCACCACTTCGAGCCATCGCCCGATCGACGCCCCCTCCGTCGCCCGCCACGACCCGATCGCCAGCGCGAACTGGGTCTTCCAGAGCAGGAGCGAGCCGAAGAGGGCGAAGAAGACGTTGTGCCGCGACTCCAGCCAGCGGACCTGACCGGCCAGCCGTGCGATCCGCGCCGACGCCGGCCGGCCGGCGTCGCCCAGGGCCGCGTGCAGCTCGACCAGCCTCGGCGAGTCGAACCGCTCGCGCTCGATCCTCGCGAGCAGCCCGGCCAGCGTCGCCAGCTCGACGGCGCGGTCCTCGACCTCTTCGAGGGCGCGGCGCGACCGCCCGGCGAGGCCGTAGGCGATCGCGGCCTCCACCGCGAGCAAGGCCACCAGCGGGACGCCGCCGGTCGCTTCCATGAACCAGCCGACGATCGCCAGGGCCGTCGCCGCCGCGACCAGGCCGACCAGCCACCTCGTCGCCGTCGAGGGGCGGCGATGGGGGGTCGCGCCCCAGGCGGCGAGCGACTCGGGGGCGACGCCGGAGCGGATGTCGTCGCCGAGGAGCGCCAGGTCCTCGCGGAAGTCGAGCTTCGACCGCAGCTCCGCGACGGCCTCGTGGCGACGGGCGACCTCGTCCGGAGGGGCGGGCCGGAGCAGCCACGAGGCCAAGGTCGCCTCGCCCGACGCCGTCCTCGCCATGCAGAGCCGCTCGAACAGCGAGCCGACGCCGAAGAGGTCGAGGTCGGCGGCATAAGGGTGCTCCTCGTCGAGGAACCGCGTCCCCGCCGCCCCGGCGCCCGACCATCGGTCGTCGAGCCGGGCCAGGCCGCGCTCGTGATGCGCCGAGATCCCCACCGCCCGCCGGAGGCCGGCCACCACCCGGCCGTGCGCGATCACCGCCGGCACGAACACGACCAAGGCCAGGATCGCCCAGATCCAATCGACTTCGCCCCGCCAGGCCAGGACCGCCGCGATCAGCCCGGCGGCGAAGACGACCAGCCGCGCGTAGCCGCCCAGGTCGTCCAGCCTCGCCAGCTCGGCCGCACGCCCCCGGCTTGCCCCCAGGCGACGCCGGTACTCCTCGCGCGGCTCGTGGACGCCCGAGACCGCCGCCTGCTCCGATTGGTCCAAAGGACTTCCCCCGCAAACCGGCGCTTCTCCGATGGGGGCCGTTCCCGACCGAGTCCGCCCGACCGACCGATGGTAATCGGCCGACGGCCCCGCCTCAACCGGTCCGGCCCGCCGGGATGGCCTCGCTTGACTCTGAGATGGCCCCCTTTACACTGACTCTCACGGCCTCGGGGTCGTCCGGGCCCCGCCCGATCGCCCGTCGTGCCGCCCGGACACGACCCACCCTCGACGCGACCCGCCCGATGAATCCCAGGCCCACGCTCTACATCCTCGACGCCTATGCGCTGATCTATCAGGTCTTCCACGGCATCCCGCTCATGACCGGTCCGTCGGGCCAGCCGACGCACGCCGTCTTCGGGATCTTCCGCGACCTCCTCAACCTGCTCAAGGTCCGCAAGCCCGACTATTTCGCCGCGGCGTTCGACGGGGCCGGCAAGACGAAGCGGTCCGAGGGGTACGCCGAGTACAAGGCCCAGCGGGGCCCGATGCCCGAGGACATGGTCCCGCAGATCCCGGTGATCCGCCGGCTCTTCGAGGCGTTCCGAATCCCGGTCCTGATGCATCCCGGCGCCGAGGCCGACGACGTGATCGCCACGCTCGCCCGCCGGGCGACCGAGCGGGGCCTCGACGTGGTCATCTGCACGTCGGACAAGGACGCCCGCCAGCTCATCGACGAGCACACCCGGATCTTGAACCTCCGCAAGGGGGACCTGCTCGACGTCGACGGGCTCAAGGCCGACTGGGGGGTCCGCCCCGATCAGGTGGTCGACACCCTGACCCTGACCGGCGACGCGGTCGATAATGTCCCGGGCGTCCCCGGGATCGGGCTCAAGACGGCGGTCGCGCTGCTCCAGGAGTTCGAGACCCTGGACAACCTGATGGCCAACATCGACAAGGTGTCCGGGGCCAAGCGGAAGGAGAACCTCCGGGCCAGCCGGGAGGTCGTCGAGCGCGGCCGGGCCCTGATCAAGCTCGAAGAAGACCTGGCGCTCGAGCTCGACTGGGACGCGCTGAAGTCCGACGGCTACGACGCCAAGGCCCTCCGCTCGATCTGCCTGGAATGCGGGTTCCACCGCTTCATGGACGAGCTGGTCGACACGTCGAGGCCGATCGAGGTGCCCTGGGAGTCGGATTACCGGACGATCGACACCCCCGAGGCGCTCCGGCTGTTCGCCGCCGAACTCGCGCTGAGGCCGCGGTTCTGCCTCGACACCGAGACGACGGCGCTCGACCCCCTCCGCGCCGACCTCGTCGGGTTCTCCTTCGCCTGGGAGCCGGGGGTCGCCTACTACCTGCCGATCCGCGGGCCGATGGGGGCCAAGGTGCTCGACCTCGGCGTCGCGATCGAGGCCCTCCGCCCCGCGCTGGCCAACCCCGAGACCGAGAAGGTCGGCCAGAACCTCAAGTACGACATGCTGGTCCTCCGCCGCGCCGGGGTCGAGATCGCCGGGCCGGTCACCGACACGATGGTCCTGAGCTACCTCCTGGAGAGCGGCGAGCGGAACCACAGCCTCGACCAGCTCTCGCAGCGGCTGCTCGGGCACCAGATGATCCCGATCGTCGACCTCATCGGCAAGGGCAAGAACCAGGTGACGATGGATCGGGTCGACGTGTTCAAGGTCGCCGAGTACGCCGGCGAGGACGCCGACGCCACCTGGCGGATCGAGGAGATCCTCGCCCCCCGGCTCCGCGAGGAGGGCCTCTGGGACCTCTACGCCGACCTCGAACGGCCCCTGATCCACATCCTCGCCGAGATGGAGTCGTTCGGCGTGAAGGTCGACGTCAAGCGGCTCCGCGAGCTCTCCGGCGAGTTCGCCGCCAAGATCGCCGCCATCGAGGCGGACATCTACCGGGAGGCCGGCCACCCCTTCAACATCGGCAGCCTCCCCCAGCTCCGGACGGTCCTCTTCGAGGAGTTGAAGCTCCCTTCCTACAAGAAGACCCCCGGGGGCGACCCGAGCACCGACGTCGAGGTCCTGGAGAGCCTGGCGAGCAAGCACCCGCTGCCCAAGCTCCTGATCGACCATCGCCACTTCGCCAAGCTCAAGAGCACCTATCTCGACGCGCTGGCGAACCTGGCCGACGAGGACGGCCGGGTCCACGCCTCGTTCAACCAGGTGGTGACGGCCACCGGCCGGCTCAGCTCGAGCGACCCCAACCTCCAGAATATCCCGATCCGCTCCGAGGACGGCGGCCAGATCCGCCAGGCGTTCGTCGCCGGCTTCCCCGGTTGGTCGCTCGTGACCGCCGACTACTCGCAGATCGAGCTGCGCATCCTGGCCCACTACACCGGGGACCCCGCGCTGGTCCGGGCGTTCGCCGAGGACATCGACATCCACACGGCCGTCGCCGCCGGGATCTTCGGCGTGGCCGAGTCGGCCGTCGACCCCAACCAGCGGCGGATGGCCAAGACCGTCAACTTCGGCGTCATCTACGGGATCAGCCCGTTCGGGCTGGCCGCCCGGCTGGGGATCACCCAGGTCGAGGCCGCCGCGTTCATCGACGCCTACTTCGACCGCTACGCCGGCGTCGAGGCCTTCTTCGACCGGACCCGCGAGGAGGCCCGCCGGCTCGGCCGGGTCGAGACCATCCTCGGCCGGCGTCGGGCGATCAACGGGATCAAGAACACGACGGGCCGGGCCCTCAACCTGGCCGAGCGGACCGCCGTCAACGCCGTGATCCAGGGGTCGGCCGCCGACCTCATCAAGCGGGCGATGATCGCCGTCGACCGCCGGATCAAGGCCGAAGGGCTCCGAGCCCGGATGCTCCTCCAGATCCACGACGAGCTCGTCTTCGAGGCCCCCGACGGCGAGATCGCCCCGCTCGCCGCCCTGGTCCGCGACGAGATGACCCGCGCGATCAGCTTCGACGTGCCGATCCGCGTCGACGTGGCCGCCGGGCCGAACTGGCTCGACGTCGCCACCCTCCCGGAAGCCCCCTGAGCGTCGCTTCCTCGCATCGCGACCCCACCCGCGCCCCCGGACGCCGACCGATCGGCCCGGAGGCCCGGAGAAAAAGGCCGGCGGGGCGACGATTCCGATTGCGTGCGGGGCGGCCCTGTCGTATAAGAGGACGCAATCGACCGTCCGCAGCCCGCTCGCCGATCCCCGACGATCTCCGTCCGTGCTCCCCCGGTCGCAAGCCCCCCGGGCTGCGTCGAATCCCCGAATCGACACGTCCACGGCCCCAGGCCGGAACCCCGACCCGAAAGATCGCCGGCGACTCCCCACGCGAGGCCACGCGGCCGCCCCTCCGCCGCCGCGACCCGCCGGAGCCTCGCCCCCCCCCCGAGTCAAGCACCGTCGAATCGTCCCGCTCGCGTCACGCGGGCCTCCGTGCAGGCCCGCCGACCCGCCCCCTTCCGCCCGCCCTCCGGGCGTGGATCGAACCCCATCATGCCCCGACGCCACCCCCTGAACCCCCGACCGCAGCGCCGACCCGAAGGGCCCTGGCGGAACGGCCCGATCCCGGTCATCGGGCTCGTCGGCGGGATCGGGGCGGGCAAGAGCCTCGCGGCCTCGGCCCTCGCCGCCCGAGGGGCGTTCCTGCTCGACGCCGACGCGATCGGCCACATCCTCCTCGACCAGTCTCCTTGCCGCGACCGCGTGCTCGACCGCTTCGGCGAAGGGGTCCTGGAGCCCTTCGCGGCCGAGGAGGGCATCCGCCGTCCGATCAACCGCCGGGCCCTGGGCACGATCGCCTTCGCGAACCGGTCGGCCCTCCGCGACCTCGAATTGATCCTCCACCCGGCGATGCGGAAGACCTTCGAGAAGGCCATCGCCCGCGAGTCGCGGCGGCAACGCCACCCCGCGATCGTGCTCGACGCCGCCATCCTCTACGAGGCCGATTGGGACTCGCTCTGCGACCTCGTCGTCTGCGTCGACGCCGACCCCGATCGCCGGATGGCGCGGCTCGAAGCGACCCGGGGCTGGACCGCCGAGGTCCTCGCCTCCCGCGAGAAGTCGCAGGGGCCGATCGAGGAGAAGCGCCGCGACGCCGACCACGTCCTGACCAACGACGGCACCCCCGAGGAGTTGCTCGCCGCGATCGACGCCCTCTGGCCCCGGCTCTTGAAGCCCTCCGGGAGGAGGAGCGGGGCCGGTCGGGGCGAGACATCGTCGGCATCGAAAGGTCAGTCGATACCCTGAACGAGATCGATCGCCGACGATCGGCGGATTCGCCCCACACCGCCCCTCCGAACAGCCGCAGACAGATCGGGCAGGTCCCATCGCCGCCGGGCGAATGACCGATCCGCCCGCCGCCCCAGCCAGCCCGACCGACCGACCGAGGAGCTTCGATTCCCATGCCCAACGAGACTCGCCCCCGCCGGGAGTCTTCCAGCTCGTCCCGACTCCGCAGCAAGGCCGCGCAGCCGGCCCCCGCCCCCGCGGCCGTCGAGGACGGCGCGGCCGTCGCGTTCGAGTCGAGCCCCGCCCCCACGCCGCCGGCCATGGTCGAGGGGGATCTCCCGGCCCCCGCCCCGGCCGAGACCCCCGAGCGTGACGACCGCCCGGCCGAGCGCGAGCCGGCCCGCGCCCGCGAGCGGACCAACGGCGAACGTGAGGGCGGCCTCTCGCTCCGCGAACGCCTCTCCCGCGACCGAGCCGACCGCGAGTCGAGCCCGGCCTCGGCACCGGCCCCGCCGACATCCCGCCCCGAGCCCCGAGAAGGGGGCCCGCTCGCCCGCGTCCGCGACCCCGAGTTCGGCCGCGACCGCGTCGAGCGTGATCACGCCCCCGCCACCGCCAGGCCCGAGCGGGACCAGACCCCGGCATCCCGCCCCGACCGCGATCCGGTCCCGGCCCCGTCACCCCGGGCCGGGCGCGAGCCGACACCGGCCCCCTCCGTCGCCCCGACTCCCCCGGCGAACCCCCTCGAAGGGCTCCCGGTCGACGACGAGGACGAGTTCGGCGACAACGCGATCCACGACCGCTACGAGGACATCAAGCGCGGCGAGATCCACCTCACCGAGCTCCAGAAGATGACCATGCCCCAGCTCATTCGCGCGGCGAAGAGCGAGGGGGTCGTCGAGTACACCGGGCTGAAGAAGCAGGACCTGATCTTCAAGATCCTCAAGGAGCGGGTCAAGCAGAACGGCCTGATGTTCGGCGAGGGGACCCTGGAAGTCCTCCCCGACGGCTTCGGCTTCCTCCGGAGCCCCGACTACAATTACCTGCCCTGCCCCGACGACATCTACGTCTCGCCCAGCCAGATCCGCCGCTTCGGCCTGAAGACCGGCGCCATCGTGGCCGGCCAGATCCGCCCGCCCAAGGAGAACGAGCGCTACTTCGCGCTGCTCCGCGTCGAGGCGATCAACTACGAAGACCCCGACAAGCTCAGCGAGAAGGTCGGCTTCGACGACCTCACCCCGCTCCACCCGCTCGGCCGGCTCCAGCTCGAGAACGGCGCCGACGAGCTCAACATGCGGGTCGTCGACCTCGTCACGCCGATCGGGATGGGCCAGCGCGGCCTGATCGTCGCGCCGCCCCGGACCGGCAAGACGATCCTGCTCCAGAAGATCGCCAACAGCATCCTGGCCAACCACGAGTCGGCCTACGTGATGGTCCTCCTGATCGACGAGCGGCCCGAGGAAGTGACCGACATGGAGCGCTCGGTCAAGGGGCCGACCGCCGAGGTCATCAGCTCGACCTTCGACGAGCCCGCCAGCCGCCACATCCAGGTGGCCGAGATGGTCATCGAGAAGGCCAAGCGGATGGTCGAGTACGGCCGCGACGTCGTGATCCTGCTCGACTCGATCACCCGGCTCGCCCGGGCCTACAACACCGAGGCCCCCCACTCCGGCAAGATCCTCACCGGCGGCATCGACGCCTCCGCCCTCCAGAAGCCCAAGCGCTTCTTCGGCGCCGCGCGGAAGATCGAGGACGCCGGCAGCCTCACCATCCTGGCGACCGCCCTGGTCGAGACCGGCAGCCGGATGGACGACGTGATCTTCGAGGAGTTCAAGGGCACCGGCAACATGGAGCTCCACCTCGACCGCCGCCTCGTCGACAAGCGCGTCTGGCCGGCCATCGACGTCAACCGCTCCGGGACCCGCCGCGAAGAACTCCTCATGGACCCCGAGGAACTCCGCCGCGTCTGGATCCTCCGCCGCGTCCTCAACGACATGAACCCCGTCGAGGCCATGGAATTGCTCACCGGCCGGATGCGGAAGACCAAGTCCAACGCCGAGTTCTTGATGAGCATGAACCTGTCCTGATCCGGAGGTCGCGATGGCCACGGTCACTCGAAGGCTCGATGACGTGGCCGTGTTGCGGCGCGTGCCGTACAAGGTCTATGTCCGGCTCAGTCGCGCGTGGGCCAATCGCCATCTCCGGATGGCCTATCACGATGGGACGCTGGAAATCGCGTCGCCGAGACGACGAGAACACGAGAAGCCATCGAGACGGCTTTCCATACTGGTAACGACCGTCGCCGAGCTTTTCGGGATCGATTACGAAGGCTCCGGCGCGACGACATTCCGCAGTGGCGGCAAGGGCCCATTCCGCGGCATCGGCAAGGAGCCCGATCAGAGCTTTTACATGGCGAGTCTGCCTCGACTCCCGGAGGATCGAGAGGTCGACCTCGACGCGGGCGACCCTCCTCCGGATCTCTGGATCGAGGTGGACAACCGAGTCAGTTCGGCCGGGCGACTCCCCGTTTATTCCGCGCTTGGTGTCCCCGAGGTCTGGCGGTACCGTTCTCAGGAAGGTGATCTCCAGTTTCTCCGACTTGTCGGGACTTCCTACGAAGTGATCGATCGAAGCATCGCCCTCCCGGCCCTCACGCCGGCCCTGGTCCTGGAGGCTTTGAGGATGGGAGACGGCCTCTCCGAATTGAAGTGGCTCCAAAGGCTCAGAGATTGGTCTCGAGGTCTGGGCGGCCCCCCTGTCGTTGAGCCTCGATGACTGCTCGTCCTCCCCTCAATCGACGGGTCGAACTCGCGCGTATCGGCATGGGAAAATCCCGGATCTCGATCGCCGGGTCGATGGTCGCCGTGGCGATGGTGGGGGCGGGGCTCGCGTCCATCGAGACTCCGTCTGACGGCCGGCTCATCGCCTCGGCCTACGTCAACGCCGGTGCGGCGGTCGCGGCCACGTTCCTCGCCCGGTTCGGTGACCTCTGGCGTCAGCTTCCGGTTCGCCCTGACGATCGGCGGCCTGCTCGGGCGAGCCTGGGCCCATCGGTCCGAGGATGAGTCCAACTTTTCCGGGAACTCGACGCATGCCCACCTTCGAAGGCGACTTCTCCCCGCCGACCGGCCGGTTCGCGATCGTCGCGGCCCGGTTCAACTCGATGGTCACCGAGGCCCTGCTGGCGGGCTGCCGCGACGCCTTCACCCGCCACGGCGTGGCCGAGGACCGGATCGACCTGGCCTGGGTCCCCGGGGCTTTCGAGATCCCCCTGGTCGCGCGCAAGCTCGCCGGGTCGGGCAAGTATGCGGCGATCGTCACGCTCGGATGCGTGATCCGGGGCGAGACCGGTCACTACGACCATGTCGCCGGCCAGGCGGCCGGCGGCGTCCTCCAGGCGGGGCTCGCCACCGGCGTCCCCGTCATCTTCGGCGTCTTGACGACGGAAACGGTCGAGCAGGCCCTGAACCGCGCCGGGCTCAAGGCCGGCAACAAAGGGGCCGACTCGGCGATGGCCGCGATCGAGATGGTCAACCTGCTCGGAATGTTCACCCACTCAGGAGAATGAGATGTCGACAGCGGCAGAACGGGAATTCCAGGATTGCAAGCGGATCTTCAAGCACTGCAACCTCGGGGGTGCGGCGGGTGCGCCCTACTCCGAAGAATGGAGCCGGATCAGCCTCCTGCTCCTCTCGGGCGAGGCGACGATCGACCATCTGAAGACGTTCGTGCACAACCTCCCGGAGAAGCTCAAGCCCCAACAACGTTGACCTCCGCGGCCGAAGGCGGGGCCGGGCCCGAAGAATCCTCGGGGATCGACGATCTCTGGAAAGGACGGGCCGGCACCCCGCCTTCTGCGAGGTCTCATGCCGATTGGGCCTGGCCTTCTCCTTCGATCCGGAAGTCTTTCAGCTCGAGCTGGACATCGCGACGGCCGTTCCAATCGTTGATCGACGGGTGGAAGGCGACGGAGCAGAGCGTCCCGGCCACGAGGGACTTGCCCCGCTCGGCCAGGTTCCAGCCGATGGCCTTGAGGACGGTCCCGCCCTGCGAGAAGCGGACCTGGAGGTGATTCTTCCGCTCGCCGCAGGCCTTGGGATCGCCGACGACGCGGACCCCGTTGGCCACGAGCATCGGCTTGGGGTTGCCGATCCCGTGCGGCTCCAGGGTCTCGATCGCCTCGACCACGCGGGTCGTCAGGATGCCCAGCAGGACCTCGGCATCGATGTGGATCGACTTGAGCAATTGTTCGGGCGTCAGCGCCTCGCGGCAGTGGGCCTCGAACATCAGGGCGAACTCGTCGAAGTGGGCCCTCGGGAATTTCAGGCCCGCCGCGGCGGCGTGGCCCCCGAAGGCCGTCAGCCCTCCGGAGCAGGACCGGATGGCCTCGTAGAGGTCGAAGCCGGCGATCGACCGGGCCGAGCCCTGGCCGTGCTCGTCGCCGAGGGCGACGACGATCGCCGGGCGGTGATAGGTCTCGACCAGCCGGCTGGCGACGATCCCGATCACGCCGGGATGCCAGCCCTCGCGGCCCACGACGATCGCCCCGCGACCCTTCGGGCCGCCCTGGGCGGCGATCAGCTCGTGGGCCTCGTCGACGATCCCCCGCTCGACCTCCTGGCGTTGCTTGTTGCAGACGTCGAGGGCCTGGGCCAGCTCCTCGGCGCGGCCGTGGTCGTCGGTGGTGAGCATCTCGACGGCCTGCATCGCGCGCTCGAGCCGGCCGGCGGCGTTGATCCGGGGCGCGAGGCCGAAGCCCACCGTCCCGGTCGTGAGGTCCTTCTTGCCCAGGCATCCCGAGACGCTCATCAGCGCGCGGAGGCCCAGGCTGGGCGAGCTGGCCAGCCCGGCGAGGCCGTGGCGGACCAGGATCCGGTTCTCGCCGTGGATCGGCATCACGTCGGCCACGGTGGCCATCGCGACCAGGCCGATCGACTTGAGGAGGAAGTCGCGGAGGTGGGGCGACGCCTTCTTGCCGTCGCCGAAGGTCTTGCAGACCTGCCAGGCGAGCTTGAAGGCGACCCCGCAGCCGCAGAGGTCGCCGAAGGGGTAGGAGCTGCCCGGCAGGCGGGGGTGGACCACGACGTCGGCCTCGGGGAGGTCGGGGCCGATCGTGTGGTGGTCGGTCACGATCAGCTCGACGCCCAGCTCGCGGGCCAACCGCGCCTCGCCGACGGCGGAGATCCCGCAGTCGACGGTGATGATCAGCTCGGCGTGATGCTCGGCCACCAGCCGGCGGAGGGCCTCGCCGTTGACGCCGTAGCCCTCGTCGACCCGGTGCGGGATGTAGTACTCGACGTCGTGGGCGCCGGCGAGGCGGAGGCAGGCCCAGAGGATGCTCGTCCCGCAGACGCCGTCGACGTCGTAATCGCCATAGATGACGATCTTGCGGCGGTCGCGGATCGCGGCCACGATCCGGTTCGCGGCCTCGACCACGCCCGGGAGGGTCTCGGGGTCGTGCAGGCCGGTCAGGCGGGTCTCGAAGAAGTTGGCGACCCCCGCGGCGTCGGCGACCCCCCGGTTGAGCAACAGTTGCGCGATCAGCGGCGCGACGTTGGCCTCGCGGCTCAGGGCGGCGATCCGATCGGCGTCGAACGGCCGGAGCCGCCAGCGTGCGGTCATCTTCGACCTTCCTCTCGGGCCGGGAGCCAACTCGGGGCGAAGCCCCCATGCTTCATTCTAACCCATCAGAACCAGCCCCGTCGCCGGGCCAGGTGCCAGAGACCAACCGGCGTGCCGATCATGGCGGTCACGGTCAGCCAGAAGATCGTGGCCTTCGGCAAGGCGGGCGATTGGAGCATCAGCGTGTCGCCGAAGAAGTTCATCCCGAAGAAGCCCGCGATGAACGACATCGGCAGGAACATGACGTTGACGATGGTCAGGGCCTTCATGATCTCGTTGGTCCGGTTCGACACGACCGAGAGGTACGTGTCGAGCGCCCCGGAGATGAGGTCACGGAGGCTCTCGACGATGTCGTGGATTCGGACGAGGTGGTCGTAGACGTCGCGAAAGTAGACGCGATGCTCGACGTTGACCCGGGGATATGGGTCGCGGGCCAGCCGGTTGAGCACTTCTCGCATCGGGGTCACGACGCGGTGGAGCCGGAGGGCGGATCGCTTGACCTGGAAGATCTTCTGGAGCGTCCGCGTCGTGGCGTTGCGGAAGACCTCATCCTGGGCGTCGTCGATCGCGTCGTCGAGGTGCTCGATGGCGGGCAGGAACTCGGCGACGACGTCGTCGAGCAGGCGATAGAGCAGGTGACTCGGGCCGTGTTGGAGCCGGTGTTCGGGCTCGCGCTCCAGGTTCCGGCGATGCCGCTCGAGGACCGGGGTCGGCTCGTTGTGATAGGTGACGAGGTAATTGGGGCCGAGGAAGAGGTCGAGTTCGTGGAGCCGGAGGTCGTCCGTCTCGGGGTCGAAGTCGAGCGTGTCAACCACCAGGTAGAGGTAGCCCCCCCAGTCGTCGACCTTGGGAACGTGGGTGTCCTTGAGGGCATCCTCGACCGCGAGTGGGTGGAACCGGAAGACGTCGCGGAGCATCGCCTCGACGTGGGAGTTGTTGGCCGACTCGAGGTCCTCGATGTCGACCCAGACGATCCCCCCGGCGTCGGCGATCGCCCGATCGACCTGGCCGGCGGGCCAATCCAGGTGGATGGCCCCGGCCGAGTCGCGGAAGACGACGCGGACGAGCGGCTCGCCGCGAGGGGGGACGGGAGCCGGTGCGAAGGGATCGCCCGCGAGGTCGGCGACGCTAGCCGCCCCGCCCGGCTGCCGCGGCGGGCGCTTCCGGCGGCGAGGGTTGGCCCGGCGACGACGGACGATCCGGACGGCCTCGTCGATGAGGTCGATCGGCAGTTCGGCGTCGCCCCGATCGGGGATCGCGCGGCGGATCGCATCGGGGCCGAGCCGGAAGGCTTGCGGCTCGACGGGGACCCCCGCCCCGGCGAGCGTGGCGGCCGGCAACTGGGCCAGGCCGATCGCGACCCGTCCGACCGGGACCCCGTCGACCTCGAACGAACCGTCGGGGCGGATCGGCCCGACCCGGAGGTTGCCGACGGTCCCGTCGACCGGATGGAACTCGATGAAGCCCCCCCCGATCGGACGGCCGCCGGCCCGGATCGTGCCCCGGACTTTCGCCGTCGGCAGGCGTTCGGGCCCGAGTTCCTGGCCGCAACCCGACGCGATCAGGAGAAGCGCCGAGAGGGTCCGCCGCCACCATTTCCCGCTCGGGATCATCTCGCCCTCGTCCGGGAAGAGGATCAGGATCGCGGGCTCGCCGAGAGATCGAGCCAGGGGGCGGCGATGGCGACGAGATCGCCCCAACCTACGGGGGCGCCCACCTCGACGGAGCCCTCGCCGAGGATCTCGACCCTCCGCCCGCCTCGCCGACCACGGCCGGCATGGGGACCGAGATTGCCAGGGCGGAAGTACAGGGTGCCGCCGGCCTGCCGTTCGCCGGGGAGCCGGCCCGTGGGACCGAGCAGGACCAGGCTCCCGCCCGACTGGCCAAGGCCCACGCGGTGGCCGACCGGGCCGGCGATGATCAACGTCCCGCCCGCCTGGGCGGCCCCGGCCGCATCGTCGGCCGGGCCGAGGACGATGACCACGCCGGAGCGGAGGCCCCGGGCGGCGCCGTCGGCGGTCGGGCCTTGGGCCACCACGACCAACCCGGGTGCATCCAGGTTGGCGGCGAACTCGGGCCCGGTCCGGCCCTCGACCTCGACGACCGCGGACCAGGGTCCGGCGAGGCCCGCCACGAGCAGACGTTGCCCCTCGGCGCCTTCGAGCCGGACCCGGCGGTGGCCCTGGTCGAGCAAGACTTTCAATTCGGCGTTGATCCGCTGATAGTCGCGGATCTCGGGGATGGAGAGCGAAGGCGCCGGGGCATGGCCCGGGTCATCGGCCGGGGGCACCGGCCACCTGCGGGGCAATCGCCGGGATCTCGGGGCCGCCGGGCAAGAGCTTGCGGTCCTTCGCCGGGACCTGGCCGAGGTACGACTTCAGGTCGGCGAGCTTGGCATCCAGGTCGTCACGCTTGGCCTTCTGGTTGTTCCCGCCCGCCCGGAGCAGCTCATACGCTTCGAGGGAGACCGCCTTGACCTTCTCGTCGAGCTTGATGAGGAACGGCTTGGCGGCGGCGAGGCTGGGGTGGGGGGACCGGAGCAGGCCGGACTCGGACACCCCGTCCTCGCCCGAGAGGCCGGGGATGGCCTGGAACAGGAGGAGCCCGGTCAACTGGGCGGCGTCGTCCTTCTCCTTGTCGAAATTGGCGGCGTTGGTGTCGTAGTCCTCGACGACCTTGTCGCCGATCTCGACGGCCAACTCGCCGATCTCGTGGACCAACAGCGTGAAGTTGACCGGGGTCAGGCCGGTGGGGATACGCATCATCCCCAGGGCCCAGGCCGCCCAGGCCCGGACTTCGAGCTTGGCGGTCGGGTCGGCGACGAACCGGAGGGCGACCGACGCCGCGTCGATCTTGCCCCGGGGGGCATTGGTCGAAAACCGGAGCGAGCCCAGCGCCTCCAGGGCCCTCATCTGGGCCGGCCAGGGCAGCTTGCGGTCGGAGTCGAGCCAGCCGATCAGGGCCTCGGCCGCCTGGAGGGACTTGGACGCATCCAGATTTACCTTACCTTGCTGCGCCGCGTAGGACAGCCCGTGGGCGGCCCACATCTTCACCCAGATGACCTGATCGGGCTTCTTGAGCTGGGCGATGTACAGGTCGAGGGCGGCCGGGGCCGCGCTCCCGGCCATCCCGAGGACGATCATCGCGTCGATCCGCGTGAAATAGTTGTTCTCGAGCAGCTTCGGCAGCGACGACTCGAACAAGATCCGGCTGTAATTCGCGAGGAACGGGGCATTGCCGAGGGCCCGGCCGTCGACGATCGGCTTGGTCAAGGCGTCGACCGCACGCTCCAGGCCGCGTGCGGCCGGGGCGTTGGGGTTCGGGTTCGGGCCGGGATTGAGGAGGGCGTTGAGGTTGTTCCGACTCGACAGCTCGGCCGCGAAGAAATCGACGTAACGTTTGAGCAGAGCCGGGTCTTCGTTCTCGGTCTTCGCCGCCATGTTCTGGATCTTGCTGCGATCGTCGGGCGGGTTGCCGATCTTGATCGCCGGCCCGACATACGTGAGCGGACTGAAGATGGCGAGGGTCCGCTTGGCGTTGGGATCGAGGAAGACCTCGCCTTTCGACCCTTGATTCTCGGGCTCGGGGTCGGCCGGCTTCGCGTCGGCCTTCGGCTTGACGCCCGCGTCCTTGGTCGCCGCGGGCTTGCGCGCGTCGGGCGACGGGGGCTGGGCGACGGTGGATGGGGCCCCCAGCGTGGACGCCAGGATCGCCAACATCGGCCACGAGCACCCCCTCGGCATCCTCGGGGCGAACGCTAGGATCATGTTCGAGAACCTTTGGGTTAAGCCCCGCCGCCGGGACCGGGCCGCGAGGATCATCCGGTGTTGAGTCCGCTGGACGGGCTGCACGCCAACCATCCCGCGAGGTCACCCGATCGTCAGCATCGCCGGGGACCACCGGGCGGTTGGATGGGATTTGGACGAGAGGCTTCGTCCAAAGTAACCCGCTATTCCCCCCCTGTCAAGTCGCCGGATGGCTTGCCTGATCTTCCTAATTTTCCTAAATTTACGACGGTCTCCAGCGGCGCTTCGACGGGTCACGCCGCCGCAACCGCTTCGCATCGCTGGGGCTTTGACGCGATCGGGCGTGGAAAAGTTCCGGATCTCGTCCGTACCGGCACGGCGGGGCGGAGCCGCGGCGGTCGGTCCGTCGCGGCGGCCCTTCCGGGCGGCTCACTCGTGGCGGAGGGCCTCGATCGGATTGAGGCGGGAGGCCTTCCAGGCCGGGTAGTAGCCGAAGATCACCCCGACCGTGATCGAGACCGAGACCGAGGCGATGATGGCAAACGGCGAGGTCTCGGTCGGCCACCGGGCGAGGACCCGGACCAGGATCGAGCCGCCGCGACCGACGAGGATGCCGGCCGTCCCGCCGAGGACGCAGAGGACCACGGCCTCGACGAGGAACTGGCGGAGGATGTCGCGGGGCCCGGCGCCCACGGCCATCCTCAGGCCGATCTCGCGGTAGCGCTCGGTCACCGAGACGAGCATGATGTTCATGATCCCCACGCCGCCGACCATCAGTGAGATCAGGGCGACGCAGATCAGCAGGCCCGCGACGAGCCCGACGGTCGACTCGACGGCGTGGATGACCTCGGTGAAGTCCTTCACGTCGAAGTCGTCCTCGCCGTCGCCGCCGATCCGGTGCCGCTCGTGGAGCAGCTCGCGGATCTGGTCCTTCGCCGCGGGGATCTCCTCGGTCGTCTGGGCGCGGACGAGGATGGCGTCGACGTTGGCGAACCGCTCGAGCATCGGAGTGTCGAGCGCCTGGGTTGAGGACTGGCTCGGGTAGAGCCCGTGCTCCGCGCGGGGGTAGCGGCGCGAGAGCAGGCCGGCGTCGCCCCCCGCCTCGTCCCCGTCCTTGTCCCCCCCGCGCGAGGCGTTGGGCGCCGACGAGGCGCTGACGCGGAACTTGATGGTGGTCCACGGGGCGAGCACGATGTCGTCCTCGTCCACGCCGATGATGTTGGTCCCCTTGCGGCTGAGGACGCCGATCACCCGGAGCGGGACGTCGTTGACGACCACCTCGCGGCCGATGGGCGACTCCCCCTCGAACAGCTCCTTGACGATCGTCTGGCCGAGGATGCAGACCTGGCCGACGTCGCGGACGTCGCGGTCGGTGAACGGCTCGCCCTCGGTCAGCTCCTCCCAGCGGCGGACCCGGAGGAACGCCGGTGTGGTCCCGTAGAGGTAGACGGGCACCCAGTTCTTGTTGCCGTAGACGACCTGGCGGCGGGCGTAGACGATCGGCGCCAGGCTGTCGACGGCCGGGCACTCGTGGTCGATCGCCTCGGTATCCTCGGGGGTGAGGGTCTTGATCGTGCCGCTGCCGAGGCTCACGCCGTTGTTCGAGGCCGCGCCGGCCTGGACGAGCAGGTTGTTGACCCCGGTGGTCTCGAGGACCTCCTTGATCGCCGAGGTCGAGCCCTGGCCGATCTCGGCGATGGCGATGATCGACGCCACGCCGATGATGATCCCCAGGGTCGTGAGGACTGACCGGAGGACGTTGCGGCGGAGCGAGCGGACGGCCGTGGTCGTCGCCCGGGTGAGGGACCGGAGCGTGTCGCGATCGGTCGAGGGCCGTGCGGCGACCTCCGGGCCGGGATGGGCCGACCCCGGGGATTCGTCGCGGGCCGGCCTCGGGCCGTCGTCGCGGCGGCGGTCGGGGTCGTCGGCGATCAGGCCGTCGGAGATCCGGATCGTCCGGTCGGCATGGTCGGCCACGATCGGGTCGTGGGTGACCATGATGATCGTCAGGCCGTCCTGCTCGTTGAGCTCGCGGAAGAGGCGGAGGATCTCCTCGCCGGTCCGCGAGTCGAGGTTGCCGGTCGGCTCGTCGGCGATCAGGATCGGCGCGCGATTGATCAGGGCCCGGGCGATCGCGACCCGCTGCTGCTCGCCGCCGGAGAGCCGGGCCGGCTCGTGATCCATCCGGTCGCCCAGGCCGACCCGGGCGAGCAGGGCTTTGGCGCGGTCGCGGACGGCGCGGTCGGAGAGGTGCCGGGCCGCGTAGGCCATCGGCATCATCACGTTCTCCAGCGCCGTCAGCCGAGGCAGGAGGTTGAAGCTCTGGAAGACGAAGCCGATCCGCTCGTTCCGGAGCGCGGCGCGGGTCGCGATCGAGAACCCCGAGACCTCGTCGCCGTCGAGCCGGTACCGGCCCGAGGTGGGCTGGTCGAGGCAGCCGATGATGTTGATCAGCGTCGTCTTGCCCGACCCCGACGCCCCCATCAGCGCGACCATCTCGCCGGCCTCGATCGCCAGCGAGACGCCCTTGAGCACCGGCAGGCCGAGCTTGCCGAGGTCGTACGTCTTCCGGATGTCTTCGAGCCTGAGCGTCGACACGCCTCGTCCCCCACTTCGGACCACCGCACCTCGACCCGACCGACGCCCGCCGGCCATCCGAGGATCGACCTCGAAAGCGGCGGGAATTCATGGCTGATGGTTGCTGGGTAAGGGAAGCCGAAGCCTCCCGGGAGGGACGTCCGCCCTTGGGCCGATCGACCATCACCCAGGGGCCATCCTCGATCCCCGATGGCCGCTCAGCGCTTCGACTTCTCGTTCTTGATCTTGGGAAGGAACGGCGAGGTGGGCCCCTCGTCCTCGTCCGCGCCTTGCGACTGGCCGACGACGACCTCGGACCCCTCGATCAGGCCGCCGCCGGCGGCGACCTCGGTCTTGAGGCCGTCGGAGAGCCCGGCCTTGGCGGCGACGGGGCGGACGAAGTCGCCGGCCTTGACCCAGAGGGTGGCATCGCGGCCGGGCTCGTCGGTGGGAGAGCGGCCGTTCCGCCCCTCATCGACGGGGCGGGACCGGTGCGACTTGCTGAACTCGTCGCGGGCCTTGGGGATCACCTGCGCCAGCTTGGGCTTCCAGCGGAGGGCGGCGTTGGGGACGAGCAGGACGCCTTTGCGGCCCTCGACCTCGAACTGGAGCCGGGCCGTGAGGTAGGGCAGGAGCTTGCCCGAGGTGTTCTCGACCTCGACGACCACGGTGTAGGTCACGACGCTCTGGGTCATGCTGGCGTTGAGGCGGACCTGCGAGACGGTGCCCCGGAAGGTCTCGCGGGGGAACGAGGCGACGGTGAACCGGACCGCCTGGCCGGCCCGGATGGCGCCGATGTCGGTCTCGTTGACCGAGGCCCAGATCTCCAGCCGGCTCAGATCCTTGGCGATCAGGAACAGGCTGGGGGCGTTGAGGCTGGCCACCACGGTCTGGCCGATGTTGACCCGACGGTCGAGGATCACCCCTTTGACGGGCGACTTGATCGTGGTGTACGCCAGGTTGACCTCGGCCTCGGCGAGGTTGGCCCGGGCCAGGTCGACGGCGCTCTTGCTCAATTCGAGCGTGGCGAGCGCCGTCTCGTGGTTGGCCAGGGCGGTGTCGTTCTCGGCCGCCGCGACCATACCCTTGTTCGTGAGCTTCCGGCTCCGCTCCATCTCGCGGTCGGTCTGGCGGAGCCGGGCCTGGGCCTGGAGGACCTCGGCCTCGGCGCGGAGCAGGCTCGCCTTGTTCTGGTCGACCCGGGTCTTGAACAGGGAGTCGACGATCTTGGCCAGGACGGTCCCCTGCTCGACCGGCGAACCATAGCTGATCGACCGGGTGGGGTCGCGGGTATCCTTGCCGAAGCTCTCGATCTCGCCGGCGATCTGGGCGCCGACGTCGACGACCTCTTCGGGCTCGATCGTCCCGGTGGCGTTGATCGTGGCCAGGAGGTCGCCGCGCGAGACGCCGACGGTCCGGTAGGTGAACCGCTGGCCCCTCGCGTCGTTGTAGTACCAGAGGCTCAGGGCGCCGCCGCCCCAGAGCACGGCCATGACCAGGAGGAGTTTTTTCATGGGAGGATGACGCCGGGATGCGGGGGCCGGGTGGTTGGGTCGGTCGGTGCGGGGGGAAGCCGGGCTATCCGAGGATGCCGGCGTCGGCCGGGACGTCGGCGACGAGCCGGCCGTCGCAGAGCCGGAGGACCCGGTCGGCGACGTCCTGGAACTCCTCGTCGTGGCTGATGACGATCAGGGTCTTCCCCATCGCCCGCAGCTCGGGCAGCAGCTCGTGATAGAAGACCTTCTTGAACGAGGGGTCCTGATTGGCGGCCCATTCGTCGAGGATGCAGATCGGCCGATCCTCCAGCCAGGCCGACAGGAGGGCCAGCCGGCCCCGCTGCCCCTGCGAGAGGGCGACGGTCGAGAGTGTCCCCCCCTCGACCCGGACCAAGTCATCGAGCCCCATCCTGATCAGGCAATCGCGGGCCCGATCGTCGAGGCCGTCGGGGTCGAGCCCGAGGAGGTCGCGGGAGAGGTGGCCGTCGGCGAAGATCACCGAGAAGAGCTGGCGGTATCCCTCGCGACCCTTGCGGTCGACCCGGCGGCCGTCGAGGACGACCTGACCCGAGTCCGGCTCGTAGAGGCCCGAGAGCAGCTTGATCAGGGTCGTCTTGCCGCTCCCGTTCCCCCCGGCGATGAAGACCAGCTCGCCGGGCCGGACCGTGAGGTCGACCGGACCCAGGGCGAAGCCGTCCTCGTCGCGGTCACGCCCGTAGGCATAAGCGACGGCCTCGAGCCGGAGCGAATCGGAGAACTCGGGCGCGACGACCGGCCCGGGCACCTCCTTGGCGCCGCCGTGGGCCTCGATCGTCGGCAGGAGGGCTTCGATCCGGGCGAGCGAGGCTCGGGCCCGTGCGAGGTTCGCCCCCCACATCAGGAGGACGTCGAGCGGGACCATCAGGTAGAGGATCACCAGGACCGACCCGGCCAGCGCCGGCCCGTCGATCGCCACGAGCGACGGCAGGGCGAAGACGACGAGGCCCATGAACCCGAAATAGGCCATCTGGCCCCAGGTCGCGGCCACGACGAACGAGGTCAGCCCGGCAATCGTCCGGTCGCGGACCGACGCCGCGGCGGCTTCGAGAGGGCCCGAGAGGAACGCCTCGCGCCGCCCTCGGTGCTGCTTCAGCTCGCGGAAGCCGTCGATCATCGCCCGGAAGTGGCCGACGAGTTGGTCCTGGCCCGATCGGGCGGCGCGGAGGTGGCGGGCCCCCCGAGCCGAGACGACCTTGCGGCCCAGGAGCGCGAAAAGCATGAACCCGAGCCCGCACGCGAGGACCGCGGGCGCGAGCCAGCCGAGGTAGATCATGCAGACCGCGACGATCGCCAGGTTCAGCGAGACCAGCGGGAATCCGGCCAGGGCCCCGGCGACGATCCCGATATCTTCGGTGAGGACCGCGAGCAGGCCGGCGTGGTCGATCGCCTCGAACGCGGCGAGCGGGAGGGCCGCGATCTGGCGGCAGAGCCGGACGCAGAGGCGGGCGACCGCGCCGTGGGCCAGCCGGATCGTGGCCGCCTGGGCGATCACCCGGGTCAGGGCGGCCAGCAGGCAGAGGCCGGCGAACGCCCCGGCCAGGGCGCGGGCCCCCGCCGGCCCGCGGCCGATCGCCTCCTGGACCAGCGCGATCAGCGCGACGCCGCAGACGCCGCTGGCGACGCCCGCCAGGACCGCGAAGGTGGCCAGAGTCCGCGCGGGCCGGACGATCGAGCCGAGCACGCTCATCGGGCGTCGGCCTCCGAGGCGTCGAGTGCCGATCGGAGCAGGGCGGCGAGCCGGGCCACCCCGGGCGACTGGAGGATCGAGTGGTGATCCCCGGGGACCTCGTGCACCGTCACCCCGCCCGAGGCCCACGGCGACCAGCCCATCGCCGGGTCGGACCCCTTCTCGCGCCCCGTGTCGGCGGCGCGGAACAGCTCGATCCGGCCCGGGTAGGCCCGGGGTCGATAGCGGGCGCCGGCCAGGAGGCCGGACCGGAGCACGGCCCAGAGCCGGGCCGACCGCTCGGGGCCGGTCTCCTCGGTGTAGACGCGGTCGATCCGGAAGTGGCGGAAGACGAGCCCACGCCGCTCGTCCGGGGCGAGCCGGCGGAACTGCTCGATCATCCGCCCGACGTCGCCGCCGAACTCCGCCGCCAGCTCCGTGGCGAACTCGGCCAGCAGGGCGGCGTCGGCGGCCGGGTCGTCGCCGGGGGCCTGCTCGCGGCCATCCGCGCCGAGCGTCGCGACCTCGCGGCCCAGCTCGGCGAGCTGCGCCTCCGCGGCGGCCGGCAGCTCGCGGCGTCCGCCCGCGCCCGGCGCCTGGGTGTCGAACAGCGAGAGGGTCGCGACTTGCAGGCCCTGCTCGCGGAGCTGGCGGGCCATCTCGAAGGCGACGACCCCGCCCAGCGACCAGCCGCCGAGGTGATAGGGCCCCTCCGGCCGGACCCGGCGCATCGCCTCGATGTAGGCGGCGGCCATCGCCTCCAGGCTGGCCAGGGGCTCGCGTTCGCCGTCGAGGCCGGGCGCCTGGAAGGCGTAGAACGGCCGGTCGTCGCCCATCCGGGCGGCCAGCTCGCGGAAGCAATAGACGATCCCGCCCGCCGGGTGGACGCAGAAGAACGGGACGCCGGCGCCGCCCGGCCGGATCGCGACGAGGGGCGTGCCCCCCGGGTTGGCCGCCGGCTCGCGGAGCAACCCGGCGAGGTCCTCGACCGTCGCCCCGAGGAACAGGGCCGAGAGCGGGAGCCGCCGGCGGAACTCCTCCTCCACCCGCGAGAGCAGCCGGATCGCCAATAGGGAGTGGCCGCCGAGGTCGAAGAAGTTGTCACGGACCCCGACCGGCCGGACGCCCAGGAGGTCTTCCCAGAGCGCCGCGAGCCTGGTTTCGAGATCGTCGCGGGGGGCCAGGTGGGTCGACCCGCGGCCGGACTCGGCCTCCGCGACCGCCGGCAAGGCCCGGCGGTCGAGCTTGCCGGAGATGGTGAGCGGCAGCTCGGCGAGGAGGAGGAAGGCGGAGGGGACCATGTGGCCCGGCAGCTTCGCCCGGAGCCCGCGGCGGAGTCCGGCCGCCTCGATCCCGGCGCGGGCCGGCACGACGTAGGCGATCAGCCGGGCCCCGTCGCGCTCGTGGGGCACGGCGACGACCGCCGCCCGGCCGACGCCGTCGATCGCCAGGAGCGCGGCCTCGACCTCGCCGGGCTCGACGCGGAAGCCGCGGACCTTGACCTGCTCGTCGACCCGCCCGAGGAATTCGAGCTGGCCGTCGACCCGCCAGCGGGCCAGGTCGCCGGTCCGGAACATCCGGGCCCCGGGGGCCGTCGCGAACGGGTCGGGCAGGAACCGGCCGGCCGTCAGGCCGGGTCGGCCCTGGTAGCCCCGGGCGACGCCCTCGCCGCCGACGAACAGCTCGCCGGGAATCCCGGGCGGGACGGCGCGGAGCCGGGCGTCGAGCACGTAAGCCCGGGCGTTGGCGATCGGCCGGCCGATGGGCAGGTCGTCCGTGGTCGGCCCGCCGGCGGGCTCGTACGAGGTGGCGATCACGGTCGTCTCGGTCGGCCCGTAGGTGTTCAGCCAGCGGACCCGCCCGGACCCGGCGATCGAGCACCAGGCGGCATGGGACGTCGCCAGCGCCCGCTCGCCGCCGACCACCACCAGGCGGAGCGACCCGGGCAAGGCGGCGGACGTGGCCGAGAGCCAGGCCGTCCAGGCGTGCCAGTAGGCGGTGGGGAGGTCGAGGACGGTGATCGCCTCGCGGTCGACCATCGCCGTGAAGGCCGCCGGGTCGAGCTGGGCGTCGTCACCCCGGAGGACCACGGTCGCCCCCGCGTTCCAGGCCGGGAAAAGCTCCTCGACCGCGATGTCGAAGCTGATCGAGGAGAACTGCAAGACCCGGTCGGCCGGCGTCAGGCCGAAGAGCCGGGTCGCGGCGAGGGCGTGGTTGACCACGCCGCGATGCGGGACCACGACCCCGCGGGGCCGCCCCGTCGAGCCCGACGTGAAGATGACGTAAGCCGCGTCGGCCGGGCGGGCGGGCGCCGGGGCGACGTCCGGCCCGGCTTCGCCCCCATCCGCGTCGATCCCGATGGCCTCGACCGCCCCCTGCCCCGCCAGGCGTCCGGCCAGGGAAGCCTGGGTCAGGACGAGGCGGACGGCGGAATCTTCGAGCAGGAGCGCGACCCGTTCGGCGGGATAGGCCGGGTCGATCGGCACGTAGGCGGCCCCCGCCTTGAGCGTGGCGAGGATGCCGACCGCCATCGCGATCGACCGCTCGACGAACAGCCCGACCGAGGCGCCGGGGCCGGCCCCCCGGGCGGCGATCCGCCGCGCCAGGCGGTCGGCCCGCGCGTCGAGGTCGCGATAGGTGACGCTCTGCCCCTCGTCGACGAGGGCGACGGCGTCGGGGGTCCGGGCGGCCTGGGCCTCGAAGAGGTGGTGGACGCAGGCCTCGCCCGGGAGGGCGACCCCCGTCCGGTTCCATTCGCGGAGGACCAGGTCCTGCTCGGCCTCGGTCGCGAGCGGGAGGTCGGAGAGGCGACGGGCGGGGTCGGCCGCGACGGCGGCGAGCAGGGCCCGGAACCGGTCGATCATCCGCTCGATCGTGGCCGGGTCGAACAGCCCGGTGTCGTATTCGAGCGAGCCCGAGAGGCCCCGATCGGCCTCGACGAAGGCGAGGGTCAGGTCGAACTTGGCCGTGCCGGTCCCCTCGCCGACGGCGAAGGGGGCGACGGCCAGGTCGCGGCGGCCGACGTCGGGCAGGCGGTTGTTCTGGAGCACGAACATGACCTGGAACAGCGGCGTCCGGCTGAGGTCGCGGCCGGGGTGCAAGGCCTCCACGAGCCGGTCGAACGGCAGGTCCTGGTGCTCGAACGCCCCGAGCGCGGCCTCGCGGGTCCGGACCAGGAGGTCGCGGAAGCTCGGGTCGCCGGAGAGGTCGCCGCGGAGCACCAGCATGTTGACGAAGTAGCCGATCAGCCCCTCGGTCTCGGCCCGGTTCCGGTTGGCGATCGGCGACCCGACCGCGATGTCGTCTTGGCCGCTGTAGCGATGCAGGAGGGCCTGGAAGCCGGCCAGCAAGGTCATGAACGGGGTCGTGCCCTCGCGGCGGCCGAGGTCGAGCAGCGACCGGCTCAGGTCCTCGCCGAGTTCGAAAAACCTCGTCGCCCCGCGCTCGTGGCGGATCGCCGGCCGCGGGCGATCGGTCGGCAGTTCGAGCGCGACCAGGCCGGACAGCCGGCCCGTCCAGTAGGCGAGCAGGCGGTCGAGGACCGGCCCTTGGAGCCAGGACCGCTGCCACCGGGCGAAGTCCGAGCCCTGGATCGGCAGCTCGGGCAGCGGCGAGGGGCGGCCCTGGCGGAAGGCGTCGTAGATCGCGGCCAGCTCGCCCGCCGCCACGCCGAAGGACCAGCCGTCGGTGACGATGTGGTGCATGCTCAGGAGGACGACGTTCTCCGCGTCGCCGAGCCGGAGGACCTTGGCCCGGACGAGAGGGCCGCGCCCCAGGTCGAAGGGCCGGCGCGACTCCTCGACGGCCAGGCGGCGGGCCTCGGGCTCGCGATCGGGGGCGGCCAGGCCGCGGAGGTCCTCGGTTTCGAGCAGGAACGCCCCGTCGTCGGAGACGACCTGCACGGGCCGGCCGTCGCGGGCGACGAAGGTGGTCCGGAGCGACTCGTGGCGGCGGACGATCTCGCCGAAGCCCCGGGCGAGCGCGGCGAGGTCGAGCGGGCCGGCGATCCGGACGGCCGAGGAGACGTTGAATGTCGACCGGCCGGGGGCCAGCCGGTCGAGGAACCAGAGCGCCTGCTGGGCGAACGAGAGCGGCGCGGGGCCCGCCTCGGTCGCCCGGGCGATCGGCGGCGCGGCGACCTCGCGGGCCCCGCTCCGGGCCCCCTCGACGCAGTCCGCCAGGCCGGCGACGGTCGGGTTCTCGAAGAGGGGCCGGAGCGGGATCTCGATCCCGAAGGCGTCGCGGAGCCGGGAGATGACCCGGGTGGCCAGGAGCGAGTGCCCGCCCAGCTCGAAGAAGTTGTCGTGGACGCCGACGCGATCGAGGCCGAGGACCGACGCCCAGACGTCGGCGATCAGCTCCTCGTCCTCGCTCCGGGGGCCGACGTAGTCGCCGTCGAGCTCGGGCCGGGCGCCGCCGGGCGCGGGCAGCGCCCTCTGGTCGACCTTGCCGTTGGCCGTGAGCGGCAGGGCGTCGAGGAGGACGAACGCGGAGGGGACCATGTAGTCCGGGAGCGTCTGCTTGAGGTGGCGGCGGAGGTCCGACGCGGAGTGGCCCCGGGGGTCGCGGACGACCAGGTAGGCCACCAGGCGGGCGTCGCCCGGCTCGTCCTCGCGGGCCAGGACCACCGCCTCGCGGATGGCCGGGTCGCGGGCGAGCGTGGCCTCGATCTCCCCCAGCTCGACGCGGAAGCCGCGGATCTTGACCTGGTGGTCGGCCCGGCCGACGTATTCGAGCCCGCCGTCGGGCCGGGCGCGGGCGAGGTCGCCGCTCCGGTACAGCCGGGCCCCGGGCCGCTCGGAGAAGGGGTCGGGCAGGAACCGCTCGGCCGTCAGGGCGGGCCGGCGGAGGTAGCCGCGGGCCACGCCCGGGCCGCCGACGTAGATCTCGCCCACCACGCCCGCCGGCACCGGCTGGAGGTTCCGATCGAGCAGGTAGACCTGCCAGCCCGGGATCGGCCGGCCGATCGGGCTGGCCCCCCGGGACCGTTCGAGGTCGTCGGCCCCGATCGCCCGATAGGTGACGTGGACCGTGGTCTCGGTGATCCCGTACATGTTCACCAGCCGGGGCGACCGGTCGCCGCGGCGTTCGAACCAGGGCCGGAGCGCCTGGAGTTCGAGGGCCTCGCCGCCGAAGATCACCAGCCGGAGGGCCAGGCCGTCGGGATCGTCGTCCCGGGACTCGTCCGCTTGGATCAACTGGCGGAAGGCCGACGGGGTCTGGTTCAAGACCGTCACCCGCTCGTCGCGGAGCAGGTCGCGGAAGGCCTCGGGCGAGCGGCTCACCCGGTAGGGGACGATCACGAGCCGGCCGCCGTGCAGGAGCGCGCCCCAGGTCTCCCAGACCGAGAAGTCGAAGGCGAAGGAGTGGAACAGGGTCCAGACGTCGTCGCGGCCGAAGCGATACCAGTGCCGGGTCGAGGCGAAGAGGTGGGCGACGTTGGCATGCGTCACCTCGACCCCCTTGGGCCGGCCGGTCGAGCCCGAGGTGTAGATGACGTAGGCCACGTCGTCGGCCGAGACGTCCGGGCCGGGGTCGCGCGGGCCCGCGGCCTCTCCGCCCCGGTCGTCGTCGATGCAGACGAGGCGGGCGTCGGTCGCGGGCAGGCGGCCCAGGAGCGAGCGCTGGGTGACGACGACCGGCACGGCCGAATCGGCCAGGAGGAAGGCCAGCCGGTCCGCGGGGTGGACGACGTCGAGCGGGACGTACGCCCCGCCCGCCTTGAGGACGCCGAGCAGGCCGACGACCATCTCCGCCGACCGCTCGACGAAGATCCCGACGAGGGTCCCGCGGCCGACGCCGAGCGGGCGGAGTTCCCGGGCCAGGCGGTCGGCGCGGCGGTCCAGCTCGGCGTAGGTGAGCGTCCGGCCGTCGCACGAGAGCGCGACCGCGTCGGGGGTCCTCGCGGCCTGGGCCTCGAAGGTCCGATGCAGGGGGTGCGCGGCGGGGCCGTCCGCCGCGGCCTTCGCGTCGAGGAGCCGGGCCAGTCGGGTGCGCTTCGCCTCGGGGGAGGGGCCGAGGGTCGCCGGTTTGCCGTCAGTCGCTTTGCGCATCGGTGCCGGACTCGAATTGCTGGAGCAGGGAGTCGAGCTCGTCCTCGGAGAGATTGTCGAGGTCGGCCGGTATGACGTCGGGATCGTCCCAGGGGCGGAGCAGCTTGCGCCGCTCGTCTTCGGAGAGCATCGCGCGGGTGGAGACCGGCCGATCGGGCTCGGCGACGATCGATTCGAGCAGGGTCCGCCAGTGCCGGAGCATCCGGTCGGCGGTGGCGGGGTCGAAGAGGTCGGCGTCGTATTCGAGGGTCGCGGCCAGGCCGTCGTCGCCCTCGAAGACGAACAGGGTCAGGTCGGTCCGGGCCGAGTCGCTGCCGACGGGGATCGGGGCCATCGCCATCCCCTCGGTCTCGAGGGGCGGGAGCGGGGCGTTCTGGAGGGCGAACATCACCTGGAACAGCGGCGTCCGGCCGGTGTCGCGGGCCGGCCGGAGCGCCGTGACGAGCTGATCGAACGGCATGTCCTGGTGGGCGATGGCGGCCAGGACCGCCGCCTTGGTCCGGCGGAGGACCTCGCGGAACGAGGGGTCGCCGGAGAGGTCGCCGCGGAAGACGATCGTGTTGGCGAAGAACCCGATCAGGTCCTCGACCTCCGACCGCGTCCTGCCCGCAATCGGCGAGCCGACCGCGACGTCCTCCATCCCCGAGTAGCGATAGAGGAGCGACTGGAACGAGGCCAGGAGCGTCATGAAGGCGGTCCCGCCCTCCTCGCGGCCGAGCGCCTTGACCGCCGCGACGAGGTCCGGCGGCAACGTCGACACGGCCGACCCGCCCCGGCCCGCGCGGATCGACGGCCTCGGGCGGTCGGTGGGGATCTCCAGGTTCTTGAGGCCGGCGAGCCGGGTCGTCCAGAAGTCGAGCTGGGCCCGGAGGGCGTCGCCCCGGAGCCACTCGCGCTGCCAGGCCGCGTAGTCGGCGTACTGAATCGGCAGCGGCGGCAGCGGGCTCGGCCGGCCGTGGGCGAAGGCGTCGTAGAACGCGGCCATGTCGCGGACGAGGACGCCGATCGACCAGCCGTCGGAGATGACGTGGTGCATGTTGACGATCGCGACGTGCTCGCGGTCGCCCAGGCGGAGCAGCGTCGCGCGGATCAGGGGGCCTCGGGCCAGGTCGAACGGCCGCGCGGCCTCCTCGCGGAGCTTGCGGATCGCCTCGGGCTCGCGGACCGCCTCGGGGAGCCCGGAGAGGTCGACCAGCGGGACCGGGATCGAGAGGGCGGGGGCGATCACCTGGATCGGCCGGCCGTCGACGCCCCGGAAGGTGGTCCGGAGCGACTCGTGGCGGCGGGCCAGCTCGTCGAAGGCCCGGCCGAGCGCGTCGCGGTCGAGGTCGCCGACGAGCCGGACGGCGACGGGCAGGTTGTACGTGGCCTGGCCGGGCTCGAGCTGGTCGAGGAACCAGAGCCGCTGCTGGGCGAAGGAGGCGGGCAGCTCGCCCGAGCGGTCCGCCGGCCGGATCGGGGGGACGTGCTCGCCGGAGCCGGCGCGGAGCGAGTCCTCGACGAGGTGGGCCAGGCCGGCGACGGTCGGCGTGTCGAAGAGGTCCTTCAGCGGCAGCTCGACCCCGAAGGCGTCGCGGAGCCGGGCCAGGAGCTGCGCGGCCATCAGCGAGTGGCCGCCGAGGTCGAAGAAGTCGTCGCGGGCGCCCACCTTGTCGCGGCCGAGGACGTCGGCGAACGCGGCGGCGACGGCCTCCTCGATCGCGTTCCGCGGCGGGATGTACGCCCCCGAGGGCGCCGATCGGGCGGCGTCGGGCGCGGGGAGGGCGTTGCGGTCGACCTTGCCGTTGGGCGTCAGCGGCAGCTCGTCGAGCACGACGAAGGCCGAGGGCACCATGTAGTCGGGCAAGGCCCCCTGGATCGGGCGGCGGAGGTCGACGGCCGTGGGCACGGGCCCCGGCCGGGCGACGATGTAGGCGACCAGGCCCTGCTCGCCGGCCGCGTCCTCGCGGGCGACCACGACCGCCTCGCGGACGTCGGGATGCTTGAGCAAGGCCGACTCGACCTCGCCCAGCTCGACGCGGAAGCCGCGGATCTTGACCTGATGGTCGACCCGCCCGAGGCATTCGAGGGTCCCGTCGGCGTGCCATCGGGCGAGGTCGCCGGTCCGGTAGATCCGGGCGCCCGGCCTCGGGCCGATCGGGTCGGGCAGGAACCGCTCGGCCGTCAGAGAGGGCCGGCCGAGATAGCCCCGGGCCAGGCCCGACCCGCCGATGTAGAGCTCGCCCGCCACGCCCACCGGGGCCGGCCGGAGCCGGGCGTCGAGGACGTAAAGCTCGGTGTTCGCGATCGGCCGGCCGATCGGGACCGGCCCCTCGCCGGGCTCGACCCGGGCGAAGGACGACCAGATGGTGGTCTCCGTCGGCCCGTAGAGGTTCCAGAGGGCCAGCCCTTTGGGCAGGAGCCGGTCGGCGAGGGCACGCGGCAGGGCCTCGCCGCCGCAGAGCATGTTCAGGCTTTGGCTCCCGCCCCAGCCGCCCTCCAGCAGGAGCCGCCAGGTGGCCGGGGTCGCCTGGAGGAACGTCACCCCCTGGGCCTCGATCCGGGCGGCCAGTCGGGCGCCGTCGGCCGCCTCCTCGCGGCCGGCCAGCTCGAGCCGGGCGCCGACGATCAAGGGGAGGTAGATCTCGAGGGCGGCGATGTCGAACGACAGGGTCGTCACCGCGAGCAGGGCGTCCCGCCCGGTGATCCCGAGGATCTGCCGGAGCGACTGGAGGAAGTTCGCCAGCGCCCCGTGGCCGACCTGGACGCCCTTGGGCTGGCCGGTCGAGCCCGAGGTGTAGATGACATACGCGAGCCCGTCGCCCGCGACGTCCCCCCCCGGGTTCTCCGGGCTCTCGCCGCCGAGGCCCTCGCCATCCGAATCGAGGCAGACGACCGTCGCCTCCCCGAGCGGCAGCGCATCGCGGAGGGCCGACTCGGTGACGACGACCCGGGCCCGCGAGTCGCGGAGCATGTAGGCCAGGCGGGCTTCGGGGTACGACGGGTCGAGCGGGACGTAGGCGCCGCCCGCCTTGAGGATGCCCAGGAGGCCGACGACCATCTCCGCCGACCGCTCGACCGCGAGGGCCACGAGCGTGTCCGGGCCGACGCCGAGCCCCCGGAGCCGGTACGCCAGGCGGTTCGCCCGGGCGTTCAGGTCGCGATAGGTGAGGGATCGGCCGTCGTGGACGACGGCGGTGGCGTCGGGGGTCCGGGCGGCCTGGGCCTCGAACGCCCGGTGGACGCCGGGGTCGGGGGCCTTCGCCGCCGCGGCCTTCTCGCGGAGCATCCGGGCGAGCAGGGCCCGCTTCTCCTCCGCGGAGAGGTTGCCGGGCTTCTTGAGGACGTTACTCATTGGGGGGCCCCTCCGTCGCTCGAAAGTTCGGCGATCAATGCGTCGACCTCCTCCTCGGAGAGGCGGTCGAGCTCGGCCGGGTGCGGCCTGCCGACGCCGTTCCGGGGGCGTCGTCCGGGGACCTCGCTCGCCGCGTCGGGCGAGGCCAGGGAGAGGTCGCCGAGCCGGGATTCGGGGCTCGCCGCCATCTCCGCGAGCAGGTGGGCCAGGTGGCCGAGCATCCGGCCGACCGCGTCGCCGTCGAACCGGCCCGGGTCGTAGCTGGCGGTCAGGGCCAGGCGTGCGCCGGGGACGGCCGTCAGTGTCATCGGGAAGTTGGTCCGCTCGTAGGCCCGGATCTCGCCGATCCCGACCCGGGCCGCGCGGGCCCGGGTCTCGGGGTCGTCCGGGGTGTTGGCGACGACGACGATGCTCTCGAACAGCGGCCGACCGCGGGGGATCTCGGCCCAGCCCCGGACCCGGACCAGCGACGTCGCCTGGTGGCGGCGCAGCTCGACCAGCCTCGCCTGGAGGTCGGCCAGCCAGCCGGCCAGCTCGGCGTCCTCGGGCAGCGCGACCCGGGCCGGCAACGTGTTGATGAACAGCCCGACCATCGACTCGACGCCGGCCAGCTCGGGCGGCCGGCCGGAGACCGTCGTGCCGAAGACGACCTCCTGCCGGCCCGCGTATCGGCCCAGCAGCAAGGCCCAGGCCCCCTGGACGATCGTCCCCAGGGTCAGCCGGCGGGCCGGCCCCAGCGCCCGGAGGGCGGCGGTGGTCGCCTTCGAGAGCCGAACCGTCCGCTCCTCGAAGTCGGCCCGCGACCCCGCAGCGGCCTCTCCCGCCGGCGCCGCGACGGCGATCGGCGTCGCCTGGCGGAAGCCGCGGAGCTCCCGCCTCCAGTAGGTCTCGTCGCCCGAGGCGTCGCGCGACCGGAGCCAGTCGATGTAGTCGCGATAGGGCCGGGTGGGCGGCAGGAGGGCCGGCCGCCCCGCCAGCGTCGCCTCATAGCAGGCGAGGACCTCGCCCAAAAGGATCGGCACGCACCAGCCGTCCATCAAGGCGTGGTGGTTGCTCAGGACCAGCCGATGGCCGGCCGGGCCGGACCGGATCAGGGCGAGCCGGAGCAGCGGCGGGCGGGCCGGGTCGAACCCGCGGTCGCGGTCCTCGCGGAGGTAGTCCGCCAGGCGGCGGTCGGCCTCGGCCGGCGTGGACCCGCCCCAATCACGGTGCTCGATCGGCAGCGGCGTCGAGCGGTGGACCACCTGGCGGGGACGGCCGGACTCCAGGCCCTCGAACGACGTCCTCAGGACCGGGTGGCGGGCGATCACCTCGCGCCAGGCTCCCTCGAACGCCTCGACTTGCAACTCGCCCGCGATCGGGCAGGTGAACTGCTGGACGTAGACGCCCGACTCGGGGGCGATCGTCGAGTGGAACAGCATCCCTTCCTGCATCGGCGCGAGGGGATATTCGTCCTCGGACCCGGGGACCGTGGCAGTGATCGGGGTCGACTCGGGCCCCGGGCGGGCGGCCACTGCGGCGAGCCCGGCGACGGTCGGATGCTCGAAGACCTGGCCGGGGTCGAGGCCCAGCCCGGCCTGGCGGGCGCGGGAGACGAGCTGGATGGCGAGGATCGAGTCGATCCCGAGGTCGAAGAAGTCCTCGCGGAGGCCGACCCGGTCGCGGCCGAGCAGGCCCGCCGCGAGCCGGCCGATGACCTCCTCGGCCTCGTTCCTCGGCGGCTCGTAGGCGTCGCCGCCCGAAGAGGCCGACGGCCCGGGCGCGGGGAGGGCCTTGCGGTCGACCTTGCCGTTCGGGGAGGCGGGCAACGCCTCCATCGCGACGAACACCGAGGGGATCAGCGAGTCGGGCACCCGGCGGCGGAGCCAGGCCCGCAGCTCGCTCGACGTCGGCCCGCTCCCGTCCCGGGTCACGAGGTAGGCGACCAGCCGGACTTCGCCGGGCGTGTCCTCGCGGGCCGTCGCGGCGACCTCGCGGATCGCCGGGTGGCGGATCAGGGTCGCCTCGACCTCGCCCAACTCGATCCGGAAGCCGCGGACCTTGACCTGGTCGTCGACCCGCCCGAGGAATTCGAGGAGGCCGTCCGGCCGCCAGCGGGCGAGGTCGCCGGTCCGATACAGCCGCGCCCCCGGCGTGGGGCCGAAGGGGTCGGGCACGAATCGATCGGCGGTCAGGCCGGGCCGGTTGAGGTAGCCCCGGGCCACCCCTTCGCCGCCGACGTACAGCTCCCCGGCGACCCCGATCGGCGCCGGGCCGAGCCTGTCGTCGAGCACGTAGACCCGGGTGTGGGCGATCGGCCGGCCGATCGGCACCGGGCCCGCCCCGTCCTCGGGGCCGCAGGCGTGCACGGTGCACCAGACGGAGGCCTCGGTCGGGCCATATTCGTTGTGCAGCCCGACCCGGGGCAGCCGGTCGCGGAGCGCCGTCACCAGGTCGCGCGGGCAGACCTCGCCGCCGAGGAAGAGGACCCTCAGCGACTCCATCCGCGCGGCCGGCGACTCGGCCAGGATCACCCGGAGCAGCGAGGGGACGCAGTTCCAGTGGGTCACGCGATGCTCGGCGACCAGCCGGGTCAGGCGGTCCGGGTCGGCATGCGTGCCCGGCGTCGGGATCACCAGGCGGCCCCCCTGCGAGAGCGTCCAGAACACGCCCGCCACCGAGGTGTCGTGCGCGAACGAGGCGAGCAGGAGGAAGCAGTCGACCGGCTCGCGATAATGAATCGCCCGGGCGGCGGTCGAGTGGGCGAGGTTGCGGTGCGTGACCGTCACGCCCTTGGGCCGGCCGGTCGAGCCCGAGGTGTAGATGACGTAGGCGGCGTGGCCGAGGGCCGCCCCGCCGTCGAGGTCGCCGCCGTCGAGGCGGTCGATCGCCGCCCGATCCGCGTCGAAGCGGACCACCCGCGCCCCGTTCTCGGGCAGGCGGTCAAGGAGCCGATCGCCGGCCACGATCACGGAGATCCCGGAGTCGCCGACCAGGAAGGCCAGCCGCTCGGGGGGATACTCCGGGTCGAGCGGGACGTAGGCGCCGCCGGCCTTGAGGATGGCGAGGATGCCGACGATCAGGTCGTCCGACCGCTCGACGCAGAGCCCGACCCGCGCCTCGGCGACGACCCCGAGCGAGCGGAGGTGGCGGGCCAGCCGGTTCGCCCGGGCGTTCAGCTCGCCGTAGGTCAGCCGCCGATCCTCGAAGGCGACGGCGATCGCCCCCGGGTCCCGAGCGGCCTGGGCCTCGATCTGGCGGTGCAGGCAGGTGTCGCGGGGGAAGTCGGACTCGGTCGCGTTCCACCGGTTGACGACGAGGTCCCGCTCCCCGTCCGGCAGGATCGCCAGGGCCGAGAGCCGGCGGCCGGGCCCGGCGACGATCGCCCCGAGGAGCACACGCAACCGCGCGACCATCCGGTCGATCGTCGCCGGGTCAAACAGGTCGGTGCTGGACTCGATCGAGGCCGCCAGCCCGCCGTCGACCTCGGCCATCGAGAGCGTGAGGTCGAACTGGCTGATCCCCAGGTCGATCGCGACCGACTCCAGCGGGATCTCGCCGAGATCCAGCCGCGCGCCTTCGCCGCGGAGGACGAACGGCGTGAGCCCCTCGGCGTCGAGCTTCTGGGCCTTCTGGAAGGCGAACATGGCCTGGAACAGCGGCGGCCGTCCCGGGTCGCGGCCGGCGGCATGGCGCCCGACCATCTCGGCGAAGGGCAGGTCCTGGTGTTCGAGCCCGCCGAAGACGGCCGCACGGACCCGGCCGAGGAACTCGCCGAAGCTCGGGTCTCCCGAGAGGTCCGAGCGGATCGGCAGGGGGTTGGCGAAGTAGCCGACCACGCCTTCGAGCCCGGCCCGGTTCCGGCCCGCGACCGGCGAGCCGACGATCACGTCCTGCTGCCCGGAAAGCCGGCCGAGCAGGACCTGGAAGGCCGCCAGCAGCGTGACGTAGAGGCTCGCCCCGTGCGACGCCCCCACGGCCGCGAGCCCCCGCGTCGTCCCGGCGTCGACCCGGAAGTCGCGGGTGGCCCCCCGGTGCGATCGGATCGCCGGCCGCGGTCGGTCGGTCGGCAGGTCGAGGACCGGCAGGGGGCCGGCCAGCCGGTCGGCCCAGTAGGCGTGGAGGCGATCGCCCTCCGGCCCGGCGAGGTGGCCGGCCTGCCAGCGGGCGAAGTCCGAGTAGGCCAGCCCGGGCGCGGGCAACCCGGCCGCGATGTGGCCCTCGCCCCGCCGGGCGGCGGGATAGAGCCGCGAGAGGTCGTCGAGGAGGACGGCGATCGACCAGAAGTCGCCGACGATGTGGTGCATCGAGAAGACGAGGTGGTGGTCGAGGCCCGGTCGCGAGAAGAGGGTGGTCCGGAAGAGCGGCCCGGCTTCGAGGTCGAAGGGGCGCCGGGCCTCCTCGGCGAGCCGGGCGGCGAGTCCGGCGTCGTCGAGCCCCGCGACGTCCACGGCCCGGAACCACGCCTCGGCCGAGGCGTGGACGAGCTGGACCGGCGCCTCGTCGACCTCGGCGAAGGTCGTCCGGAGCGACGCATGGCGGTCGACCAGCGCCTGGATGGATCGGCGGAGGGCGTCGACATCCGGCTCGCCCAGGAGCCGGGCGGCGCCCGCCATGTTGTAGGCCGCGTCCGTCGGAGTCCGTTGATGCAAAGTCCAGAGCGAGCGCTGGCCGGGCGAGAGCGGGTGGCCGACGGCCGGCCCCTCGGCCGGCACGGCCAACGCCCCCGCCGTCGGGCCCGCGGGCCTCGGCCCCCCGGCCTGCCCCATCGCGCGGTCGGCGAGCTGGGCGATCGTCGGGCCTTCGAGCAGGCTGGTCAGCGGGAGGCTGGTCCCGAGGTCGGCCTCGACGCCGTTCTTGAGCTCGATCGCCATCAGCGAGTCGAGGCCCATCGCGTCCAGCGGCCGGTCGAGGTCGACGCGGCCGGGATCGAGCCGGAGGACGCCCGCGACCCGGTCGCGGAAGTAACCGACGAGTTGCTCGCGGCGGACCGCCGGCGAGGACGTCCGCGAGAGTTCGAGATCGAACCGAGGGGCCGACGGCGTGGCTTCGGCCCTCGGCCGCTCCTCGATGCCCCGGAGCAGCGGGCTCGGCCCGCGGCGGTCGAAGATCAGCCGGAACGTGAACCAGTCGAAGTCGGCGACGACGGCGTGGGCGAGCCCCGAGTCTCCCAGCCGCCCCAGCGCGTCGAAGGCCCGGTCGGCGGCGAGCGGCTCCAGGCCGAGCAGGCGGTGGGCCCGGGCCTTGCCGGTCGCCATCCCGTCGCCGGCCCAGGGGCCCCAGCCGACGGTCAAGGTGGGGACGCCGCGGCCGGCGGCCCAGCCCGCGAAGGCGTCGAGGAACCGATTCGCCGCGGCGTAAGCGGCGTCCTTCCCGCCCATGACCGCGGCGACCGAGGAGAAGTTGACGAAGAAGTCGAGCGGGAGCGACCGCGCGAGCCGGTGCAGCACCCACGTCCCGGCCACCTTCGGCCGGAGCACCGCGGCGAACGCCGCGTTATCGGCCGGGCCGGCCGCGCCCGCCTCGGCGACGCCCGCCGCGTGGACGATCCCCCGGACCGGCGGGAGCATCCCCGCGATCCGGTCGAACAGGGCGGCCATCCGCCCCTCGTCGGCGACGTCGACCGGCGCCACCACCACGGTCGCCCCCTCGCGCTCCATCGCCCGGATCGACGCGACGACCGGCGCCAGGCGATGACTCGCCGGGAGGTCGTCCCACGTCCCCCGGGCCGGGAGCCCGCGACGCCCGAGCAGGACAAGGCGGCGGGCACCCCGGCCGACCAGCCACCGGGCCGCCTTGAGCCCGAGATCGCCGAGGCCCCCCGTCACGAGATAAGTCCCGTCCGGCCTGACGTCGAGGCGGCCCGCCGCCACCGGGGCCGGGAGGTCCAGCCGGGCCAGGCGCGGGACGTGGGCCTCGCCGCGGCGGAACGCGAGCTGATCCTCGCCGTCGAGGGCGAGGAGGTGGCGGGCGAGGAGCCCGACGTCGGCCGACGGGTCGTCCGGGTCGAGGTCGACCATCCCGCCCCAGGTGGCCGGGTGTTCGACCGCGATCGACCGGGCCAGGCCCCAGAGCGTCGCCTGCGCCGGGAAGGCCGCCGACATCCCGACTCCCGCCGGCTGGGCCCCGACCGTCGCCGCCCAGAGCCGGGCCTCGCCGCCGATCACGGCCAGTTCCCGGGCGAGCGCGAGCAGGCCGCCGCAACCGACCTCCTGGGCCTCGTCGAGCTCGCCGAGGGTCATCTCCTCGGAGCCGGTCGCATCCAGGGGGCGGAGGTAGGCGACCCCTCGGAGCCGTCCACGGCCCGCCATCGCCCGGTCCAGGAGCGGCCGGAGGTCCTCGGGGCGGCGATGGTCCCAGGTCAGCTCACCGCCCTCCGGGGCCGGCTCCGGGCCCGCGGGAGAGGCCGAGACGCACGCGATGCCGAGCCCTTCGAGCGCGGCGCGGAGCGACCGGCCGACCCCCGCCCGATCCTCGAAGATCAGCCAGAAGTCGCCCGGATCGCGAAGAGAGGCCGGCTCGACGGCCTGCGCCTGAAGCTCCCAGCGGACCTGATAGAGGAGGTCGCCGATCGCGTCGGGATTGTTGGCCTCGATGGCGACGACAGGGGCAGAATCATGGTGCCCGTTGCCGTTGGAATTCGAGGCGGACGGCGCGACGTGCCCGTTCGTGGCGGCGGGCTCCAGCCAGTGCCGCTCGCGTTGCCAGGGGTAGGTCGGGAGCCGCGTGGGGCGGCCCGGTGGGGCGACCGCCGGCCAGCAAACCGACCCGCCCCGGGCATAGAAGGCCCCGAGCGAGCGGAGGAGGTCGGTCGAGCCTCCTCGTCCCCGCCGGAGCGAGGCGAGCGTCAGCCCCTCGCGGCCCCGCTCGCGCAGGACCGCTTCGATCGAGCCGGCCAGCGCGGGGTGGGGGCCGATCTCGACGAAGACGTCGTGGCCGCCGTCGACCAATCTGCCCACCGCCCCGGAGAACCGGACGGTCTCGCGGAGGTTGCGCCCCCAGTAGGCCGCGTCCAGGGCCCGGCCGTCGACCGGCCCGCCGGTCACGGTGGAGAACAGGGGGATCTCGCACGCGACCGGCCGCAGGTCGGCGAGGGCCCGCTCCAGGTCGAGCCGGAGCGGGTCCATCTGGGGCCCGTGGAAGGCGACATCGGCGTCGAGCACCCGGGCGAACACGCCGGCCGACTCCAGCCGCTCGACGAGGTCGGCGACGGCGTCGGGGTCGCCCGAGAGGGCCGAAGTCGTCGGCCCGTTGCTCGCCGCCAGCGCGAGCCGGCCGCCCGACTCCGCGACCAGGCGGGACGCCTCGTCCGCCGAGAGCCCGACGGCGACCGTCTTCCCCTGGCCGTTGGCCCGCTGGGTGAGCCGGCCGCGGAGGACGACCAGTCGTGCCGCCTCGGCGAGGCCCAGAGCCCCGGCGACGTGGGCCGCGGCGACCTCGCCCAGGCTGTGGCCGACGACCGCGTCGGGCCGGATGCCCCACGACCCCCAGAGCGCGGCGAGCGCGACCTGGAGGGCGAACTGAATCGGCTGGGCGTATTCGGGGTCGGCGAGCCGGTCGGAGGGGGGTTTCGCCGTCAGGACCTCGCGTGCCGACCAGCCCGCGAGCCCGGCGATCTGGCGGTCGACCTCCGCGAAGGCCTCGCGGAAAACGGGCTCGTCGCGGAGCAGGTCGAGGCCCATCCCGGGCCAACCGACCCCCTGCCCCGAGAACACGAACGCCGTCCGGGGCACCCGGCCGGGGACCAACCGGCCCGAGGCGACCCCGGCGCGGACTTCCCCCGCCGCGAACGAGCGGAGCTGGCCGATCGCCTCCGCCGCCGAGCCGGAGACGACCGCCAGGCGATGGTCGTGATGCGACCGGCGGACGGCCGCGGCGGTCGCCACGTCGGCGAGCGGCGAGCCTGCGGCCAGGAGCCCGGCGAAGCGCCCGGCCAGCGCGATCAGGGCGGCCGGGCTCCGGGCGGAGATCGGCAGGAGGTGAGCGGCCCTCACGGCGGTCGGGGCCGTGACCTCGTTGGCGTCGACAACGGCATCGAAGGACTCGAGCACGAGGTGGGCGTTGGTCCCGCCGAAGCCGAACGAGCTGACCCCGGCCAGCCTCGGGCCCGGCCCCTCGGGCCAGGCTAGAAGCTCGCGCGGGATGTCCAGCCCCAGCCGATCGAACGCGATGTGGGGGTTGGGATCGCAGAAGTGGAGGTTGGGCGGGATCGACCGATGCTCGAGGGCGAGGGCCACCTTGATGAGGCCGGCGATCCCGGCGGCGGCCTCCAGGTGGCCGACGTTGGTCTTGGCCGACCCGACCAGACAGTGCCCGCCCGGCTCGCGTCCTTCACCGAGGGCCGCGCCGAGGGCCCGGGCCTCGATGGGGTCGCCGAGGAGGGTGCCGGTGCCGTGGGCCTCGACGTAGGCGATCCGGCCGGGGTCGACGCCGGCGGCGCGGCAGGCGGCGCGGATGACCGACTCCTGGGCGTCGCCGCTGGGCGCGGTCAGGCCGTTGCTCCGGCCGTCCTGGTTGACCGCACCGCCGCGGATCACGGCCAGGATCGGGTCGCCGGCGGCGATCGCGGCGGCCAGGGGCTTGAGCACGACGACCCCCGCCCCCTCGCCCCGGACGTAGCCGTCGGCCCGGGCGTCGAACGACTTGCAGCGGCCGTCGGGGCTGAGGAACCCGGCGGCCTCGAAGTTCGCCAGGATCTCCGGCGCCAGGATCAGGTTCACCCCGCCGGCCAGGGCCAGGTCCGACTCGCCGCCCGCCAGGCTCTTGCAGGCGAGCTGGACCGCGACCAGCGACGACGAGCAGGCGGTGTCGACCGCCAGGCTCGGCCCCCGGAAGTCGAAGGCATACGAGAGGCGATTCGCCGCGATGCTCGCCGCGTTGCCGGTCAAGGCGTAGCCGTCCCCCGTCGCGCCCGAGCGGCCGAGGAGCCGGCCGTAGTCGTTCGTCGAGATCCCCACGAACACGCCCACGCGCCCGCCGGCCAGGTGGTCCGCGACCTGCCCGGCGTCCTCCAATGCTTCCCAGGCGACCTCCAGGAGCAGCCGGTGCTGGGGGTCGACCTGGGCGGCCTCGCGGGGCGCGATCCCGAAGAAGTCGGCGTCGAAGAGGTCGACCCGGTCGAGGAAGCCGGCGCGAGTCGTCGCCGGAGCCCGGAAGTCGGCCCGCCTCGGACCGGGCACGGCCCCGACCGCGTCCACGCCGTCGACCAGGAGCCGCCAGAACGCCCCCGGCCCGTCCGCACCCGGGAACCGGCAGCCGACGCCGATGATCGCGACCCGGTCGTCCACCGCGACGGCGGCCGATGTCGCGGGCCCGAGGTCCGGCCTCGGCTCGCCAAGCTCGCCGGCCAGGTGGTGCGCGAGGGCGTCGATCGTCGGATAGTCATAAAGCAAGGTCGGCGCGAGCGACCGTCCGAGCCAAGCCTCCAGCTCGCCGGCGAGTTCGACCGCCCGGAGCGACCCCAGGCCGAAGCCCGCGAACGGCCGCCGACGGTCGACCTCTTCCGGCGCGAGGCCCAGCGGCCCGGCCAGCTTCGCGGCGAGCCAGGCGGCGACCTCGGCCGCCGGCCGATCCGGGCGAGGCACCTCGGCGGTGGAGGTCGCCGGCAGGTCGCGAGGCCCGCGATCCTCGGCGGCCCAGGAGGCGACGACTTCGAGCGTGCCGTCGCGATAGGCGTCTCGGGTGGCGTGGCGTTGGACCTTGCCGCTGGAGGTCTTGGGCAGCGTCATCGGCCTGAGCAGGACGACGGCGTGGAGGTCGAGGTCATGCTCGGCGGCGACCGCCGCGCGGATGGCGGCGATCATCGCCTCGCCGTCCCGCCCGCGACGCTCGACCTCCTGGACGACAACCAGGCGTTCCTCCCCGCCGTGCTCGACCGAGAACGCCGCGCCCGCCTCGGGCCGGATCGAGGGGTGACAACGGCCGACCGTCCACTCGACGTCCTGGGGGTAGATGTTGCGGCCCCGGACGATGATGAGGTCCTTGAGCCGGCCGGTGACGAACAGCTCGCCGTCGCGGAGGAAGCCGAGGTCGCCGGTTCGCAGGAACGGCCCCGCGCCGGAGTCGGCCAGCACGGCACCGAAGGCCCGGCCGGTGGGCTCGGGGTGGCCCCAGTAGCCTTGCGCGACGGCGGGGCCGGCCACCCAGATCTCGCCGATCCGCCCGTCCGGGCTCCGGGTCGCGAGTTCGGGGTCGACGATCGCCACCGTCGCGTCGCGACCGACCTGGCCGGACCCGACCAGCTTGCGGATTCCCTCGGCGTCGGAGCCCGGGGCGACCAACTCGCCCCGCCCAAGTGCGGCAGAATCGAGCTCGAGCACGACCGGGGCGGCGGCGGGGGGCCCCCCGGAGACGAGCAAGGTCGCCTCGGCCAGCCCGTAGCACGGCAGGAACGCCTCGCGGCGGAACCCGCAGGGGGCGAACGCCTCGGCGAACCGCTCGATCGTCTCGGCATGGATCGGCTCGGCGCCGTTGAAGGCGACCGACCAGCGAGAGAGGTCGAGCGTGTCCCGCTGCTCGGCCGTGACCTTGCGGGTGCAAAGGTCGTAGGCGAAGTTCGGGCCGCCGCTGATCGTCGCCCCGGTCCGCGAGATCGCGTCGAGCCACCGGAACGGCCGCTGGAGGAACGAGACCGGCGAGAGCAGAGTGCTCGAGCCGCCGCAATAGAGGGTCTGGAGGACGACGCCGATCAGGCCCATGTCGTGGTACAGCGGGAGCCAGGAAACCCCCACGGTCCCCGGCCCGGACCCGAACGAGCGGCGGATCGTCGCCGAGTTGCTCAGGAGGTTGCCGTGGGTGATCATGACACCCTTCGGCGACGCCGTGGAACCCGAGGTGTACTGGAGGAAGGCCAGCGTCTCGGGCCCCGGCCCCGGGTCGATCCAGGTGTCGGCCCGACCGTCCTCGACGGCGTCGGTCGCTACCCGAGAACAACCGAGCAGGTCGGGGATGCCCTCGACCCGGCGGCCGGAGTCGGCGAGGAGGGCCGCGGTCGAGAGGATCGCGCGGGGCCGGGCGTCGGCCGCGATCCCGCGGAGCCGGGGCGACGGGCGATGGGGCCGGGGCGGGTAGGCGGGCACGGCCACGACCCCGGCGTAGAGGCAGCCGAAGAACGCCGGCAGGAAGTCGACGCCCGGCGGGTAGACGAGCAGAGCACGCTCGCCGGCGAGCCCCTCGGCCTGGAGCCGGGCGGCGATCGCCCGGGCCTTGCGGTCGAGGTCGCCGTAGCCGAGCCGGGCCTTGTCGCCGTCGTCGACGCCGAGGAACGTGAAGCCCCCCTCACCGTCCGGCGCCTGGGCCCTGGCCCGGAGGACTGCGACGAAGCTCGGGTATCGGGGGTCGATGTCGGCGGGTGGGAAACTCATGAAACTCGATCAAGCGTTGCCGGAGTTCTCGGGCCGATCGGCGTCAGCGGCGGGGGGTTCAAGCGGGCTCGGCCTGGGAGCCGCGGAGACTCATCGGCCGCATGTCGGTCCAGACCTCTTCGACGTGGGCCAGGCACTCTTCCCGAGTCCCGACCTTACCGACTTCCGTCCAACCGGCCGGCGCCTCGCGGTCCGCCGCCCAGATCGAATACTGGCCTTCGTGATTCGCGACGACCTTGAAGATCGCCTCGACGACCGGTGGATTGCTCGTCATGGTCGGAAAACCCTGGAGGAGCGAAGGAGTGACCTTGATCGATCCCGGCGGACGTCGGAGGCCCGTTCGATGCGAGGGGCGTCGGATTGGCCGAAAGGCCGGATCAACTTTCGTCGGCATCCGCCTCCAAGCCAGTTGGCCGTTCACCTCTCGAAGGCCGGCATTCCAACATCGAGGTTGGAGTGGGACCTGCCCACATCCGGGGTAGAGCGAGCAGCCATCCACCACCGGGCAAGGAATCGCGGGCAGTGACCGTAAAAGTCGGAAAATTTGAGTGTTCTTTGTAGCTTCGCTGTTCCGCAGCGACAACCTAGATTACCCGTCTTCTAACCTTTGTCAAGGAGCCCCTTATGGAACGAAGTCCAAAAAATGTCGCTTCGATCTTCGATGGCTGCCGGTATTCCGAAGGCTCCGTCGATTTTGGCGGACTTTGCGGGCCAGACAAGTGTACGAATTTATACTGGAATCCCTGTGCCTATCGGTCCCTATGGGGCAGGCGAACGGCGGGTGGGCGACCTCGACCGGGAGGGGCGATGCATTCCGCTTGCCGAGACGGGGCCGATTTCCCTAAGATATCCCGTCTCGCAAGAGCCTTGAGCCCGCCCGATTACCCCGACGGTCGACCCTCCGCCCGATCCCGTTCGCCAGGAGCCCCATCGGCCATGCCCCACCGCCCGTCAGCCCCGGCTTTGCTCCCGTTCGCCCTGGCCGCCACGCTCTTCGCGGGCATCGCCCCGGTCGGGAGGCCGACGAGGGCCGCCGAGCCGGATCGGTCGCCGATCGCGCTGGCGATGACCCCGGACGGGTCCCGGCTCCTGGTGGCCAACCAGACGTCGGGCTCGGTCTCGCTGGTCGACCCCGCGGCCGGCCGGGTGGTCCGCGAGACCAAGACGGGCGATCGGCCCGCCGGCGTGGCGGTGTCGAAGGACGGCAAGCTCGGCGTGGTCGCCCACTGGTACGGCTACGACCTGGCGATCCTCGACCTCGAGGCCGACCGGCTCGCGGTGTCCGGCCGGGTTGAGGTCGGCCCGGAGCCGCGCGGGGTGGTGATCGCCGGCGACGGCCGGACGGCCTACGTGGCCGTCGGGGCGAGCAACGAGCTGGTCCGCGTCGACCTGGCCGGGCGGAAGGTGACGGGTCGGCTCGCCGTCGGCCGCGAGCCGAGGGGGCTGGCGTTCACGCCCGACGGCCTCACGCTGGTGGTCGCGAACAACCGATCGCGGTCGCTCTCGGTCGTCGACCTGGCCCGGTTCGAGGTCGCCCGGACGCTCCCGCACGAGGGCGACAACCTCCGGCAGGTCGTCGTGGGCGGCGACGGGCGGTATGCCTATGTCGCCGCGATGAAGAACCGGGGGATGGCGACGACCCATAACAATATCGACCTCGGCTGGGTGCTCGGCCAGAGGGTCGTCCGGGTCGCGCTCGACGGGTCGGAGCCGTCCGACAACTTGTCGCTCGACCCGCTCGGCGACGCGGCGGGCGACGCCCACGGGCTGGCCCTGGGCGAGGGGGGCTCGCTGATCGCCGTCTCCTGCGGCGGGACTCATGAGGTCATGCTCCTCCGCCAGGGCAAGAAGCCCCTGCCGTGGCGCGAGGGGATCGGCCGGGACGTGATGGCGGCCGACCTCGTGAAGGACCGGTCGCGGTTCCGCCGCGTGGCCCTCGGCGGCCGGCCCACCGACCTCGCCTTCGCCCCCGACGGCAGGACGCTCTACGCGGCCAACTACCTCGACAACGCCCTCCAGGTGATCGACGCCGAGTCGGCCACCCTGACCCGGACCATCGCCCTGGGCGGGCCCGAGTCCCCCTCGCTCGCCCGCCGGGGCGAGGCCCTGTTCCACGACGCCAACCGGTCGGCCAACCACTGGTACAGTTGCAACACCTGCCACAGCGACGGCCACACCAACGGGCAGGACTTCGACACCCTCAACGACGGCTGGCAGGACCTCTCCTCGAACCACCTCCGGAGCCGCAAGAAGGTGCCGACCCTCCGCCGGGTCGTCGCCACCGGCCCCTGGACCTGGCACGGCTGGCAGGACAGCATCGACGACGCGATCATCGAGTCGTTCACCAAGAGCATGCAGGGCCAGAGGCCGACCGACGGCGAGGTCCGGGCCCTCGCCGCCTACCTGACCACGCTCGACTATCCCCGCAATCCCCACCTCGGCCCGGACGGCGGCCCGACGCCGGCGGCCCGACGCGGCGAGGCCGTCTTCCGCTCGGCCAACGCCGGCTGCGCCTCCTGCCACGGCGGACCGGAGTTCACCGACGGCAAGCTCCACGACGTCGGCCTCAACGAGCGGGGCGACGTCTACAAGGGGCACAACCCGCCGTCGCTCAGGGGCGTCTACGACAAGGACCCCTACCTCCACGACGGCCGGGCCCGGACCCTCCGCGAGGCCCTCGTCGGCGTCCACTCGCCCGAGAGCCTCGTCGGCGGCACCGCCCTCTCCGACCCCGACCTCGACGACCTGATCGCCTACCTCGAGGGCCTCTGACCCGGGGCGCGACGGGGACGTCCGCGATCCCGGGCCTCGGATATTGAATTGATCGTTCGAGATCCTTTCAAATAATCGCTGCAATCGCATCACGACGTCGCCCCCGCCGGCCGGGCCCGCGCCCACTCGGCCGGCCGCCTCACCTTGAGCCAGGGGGCGAGGCCCGAGCGGCGGGCGTCTTCGAGGGCCTCGTAGATCGAGGCCAGCGGCGGCGGGTGCGTGAGCCCGAAGGCGACATCGGCGCGGTCGCCCCGGACGTGGAGCTCGAGGAAGCTGCCGGCGATCGCCGCCGCCGAGACCTCGATCCACCTCCCGCCCCCGAGCCGGTCGAGGGCCCCGGCCAGCCGGGCCATCGGCCATTCCAGCCCGTCCGGGATGGCCACGACCCTCCAGGGGCGGCCCACCACCCGGCCGACCTCGCGGGCCAGGTCGGCAAAGCGGCGGTAAGGGCCCACCAGGGCGTAGCGTCGCCCCGGCTCGCCCACCTCCAGGGCCCGGCGATGGGCCAGGGCAACGACCCCCGCGTCGACCACCGGGATACCCCCGCCCGGCACGAACGCGACCGCCGACCGGGCCATCACCAGCAGGAGGCTCGTCGAGGTCGGCTTCGGGTCGCGCGGGCCGATCACCATCCCCGGGCAGAGGGCGACCCCGCGGAGCTTGCCCCCCCGGCCGTCGAGGATCAACGCCTCGGCCGCGCGTTTGGTCCGGGCGTAAGGCGAGTCGACCCGGCCGAGGTTCCAGGGCGTCTCCTCGTCCGCCGGCGCCTCGGCCGGACCGGCGGCCAGGGTGTGCAAGGTCGACGTGTAGACCAGCCGCTCGACCCCGGCCGCCACGGCGTCGGCCAGGAGTCCGCGGGTGGCGTCGACGTTCACGGCCGCCGCGAGGCCGCCCGGGTCCGAGCCGAGGCTGACCCAGCTCGCCGAGTGGACCACGCCCCGGACGCCCGCCAGGGCCCGGCGGCGGTCGACCGCCTCGCGGAGGTCGCCGACGACCCAGGCGATCGGCGGGTCTCCGGCTTCGACCGGCGGCACCCCCCGGGTCAGCCCCCGGACCGGGTGGCCCGCCCGGGCCAGCTCGCGCGCGACGTGGCCGCCGACGAACCCGGACGCGCCCGTCACCAGGACCGGCCAGTCGGCCGGCGCGATCGGCCCCCTTGGCCCGCTCAACGCCCGGCCTGGCGGAAGACGGTCGGGTCGGGCTGCCAGAGGTAGAGGAACGTCGGGGCCTTGGCCCGATCGAGCCCCGGGTAGCTGAACGGGATGATGTCCCCCTGGATCGGGGCGTTGGGCGTGATCGCGTAGATCGAGTGGGTGGGATACCCCGCGCGCTGGAAGAGGACCACCTCCGAACCGGCCGCCCCGCCGAGCCGCTCAGCCTCGGCGATCGCCTCGTGGACGTAGCCCAGGCGGTCGACCATGTGCAGGCCGAGCGCCTTCGGGGCCGCCACGACCCGGCCGTCCTCGATCGCCGCCAGGTCGTCGGCCGTCATGGCGGGTCGTCGGGCGGCGACGCGGTCGCGGAAGCGGTCGCGGAAGCCGTCGGCCACCTCCTGGAGCAGCTTGCGGGTCTCGTCGTCCAGGGGCGTCGTCACGCTGCCCATGTCGAGCCTGGGCCCGGCCTTGACGGGGTCGGCCACCAGGTTGAGCTGGGCCATCGCGTCCTGGAGGTTGTAGTGGTTGAGCAGCGCCCCCATCGAGCCGGTCAGGCTCGTCGGCAGGGCCACGACCCGGTCGCCGCCGACGGCCAGGTAGTAGGCGCCCGCCGTCGCCACGTCCATCAGGCAGCAGACGACCGGCTTGCGGGCCTCCTCGCGGAACCGGCGGAGTTCGTCGGCCATGATGTCGGACGCCGTCACGCCGCCGCCCGGGCTGTTGATCCGGACCACCACCGCCCGGACCCGGGGGTCCGCCGCCGCCGCCTCCAGCTTCTCGCGGAAGGCCGAGACGGGGTTCTCGCCCACCGAGTAGAGCCCGATCAGGTTCTGGTTCAGGAGCAGGCCGTCGACGTCGACCAGCCCGATCCGCGCCGCGTCCGGGCCGGAATGCGACGCCCGGACCACCACCGCCGCCATCGGCCCGGGATCGGGCGCCGGGGGCATCTTGACCTCGACCGTCCCGCGGACCGTCGCGTCGGCCGTCACCCGCGCGTCGGCGTCGACCTTCGCCTCCCCCTGGAACCGGCCGGTCAAGGCTAGCGGTTGGCAACCTGCCATCAAAAACGAAGCCAAGGCCAGGAGTGACCGGCCGCTTCGAATCGCTCGAAGCCCCAACGCCGTCGAAATGCTCTTCTCACCGTCGTCCGGCCGAACGAACCCAACGGCATTCCCATCCCAACCTCGATGGAAAGACGAAGCCAAGCGATGAACCCAATCCAATAAGATCCTCACGATGCCCAAAACGAAGCCAAGCTGGGCCGAGCCGGGAAGTAGTGGCCGGACGACGGGAATGGAGAATTTCCTTGAATCACCGAAATGGTTTACCATGCAGTTCCCCAACTTAACGAATCGATTCGCTGACTGCTAAATCCCGTAAATCACAGGCTTTGCGATCTTGTCGGGTGGATGAAACCCACCACCGCGCGAGCCACGCCGGGGGATTGGTGGATTTCATCCACCCGACAAGAATTTTGAAGTCGCCCACGCCACGCGGACCCGGAATGACCAGCCTGCTGCTTCGACGCCAAACGAACCCAATCGCGGATTCGGGCCGCGTGGGGGATTGGTGGCTTTCCTCCACCCGACGGGATCGCCCTGACCTCTTCGCCAAAAACGAACCCAATCGCCGGGCTCGACCGTACAAGGAACGGGCGACCCGGGGTGTTGACCTCCGCTAATATCATCGCTCTTGGGAGCGTGCGAATCGTCGTCGATTTCTCGGTCATCTGTCACGCACGATCTTGGAATCGAGGCCCGTCGCCTCGATCAACTCCCCCACAACGAAGATCGACTCCGGGCCCGGAAAACTTGCCCGGGGAGTCATCACGACCGGAATTATCGGCACATGACCCATCCTGTCCTCTGGCTCGCCCTGTTTTCGATCACCCAGTCGGCCGGGCCGGAGACACGGTCGGCCGCGAATCCCGTCATGGCCGAGCTGATGGCCGAGGGGATCGTCGTCGACGGGACGACGGTCAAGCTCCCCGGCCCGACGCTGGCCGACGGGCAGGATGCCGAGGCCGCCCGCGCCGTGGTCCGATCCGTCGCGGGGGACGACCGGGCCGTCCGCGACTTCCTCCGCGACTCCGTGACCGCCCCCTTCATCCTCAAGGCCCGCGACATCAAGGCCGGCGCCGCCATCGTCCGCGCGGCCGACCTCTGGTTCGCCGTCCATGCCGACCTCGCCGACGTCGACCCCGACCAGGTCCTCCGCCGGGCGAACGACCAGGCGGTCGAGGCGGGCAACATGCGGTTCGAGGCCAAGATCCTCGGCGAGGCCGACCTCCGCGGACGCCAGGTCCGGGCCCTCGGGCCCGAGGACGGTCGGAGCGAGTGGTACACCCACCTCACCGGCCGCCTGCTCGACCGGATCTCCTTCGAGGCGACCGACCGGGCCGTCGCGACCCGCTCGCCCGACTCGTCGACGGTCGCCGCCCGGACCGACCCCGGCTTCGACCGCGACGCCGAATTCCCCAACCGCTGGTCGACCCTGGCCCGTCAAGGCGGGTCGGAGGCCCCGGGGGCCGCCCGGCCGTACCTCGGCGGGGCCAGTTACGCGAAGATCACCCGGCTCGCATCGGAGCCGGGCGTACTGTTCGTCGAGGCCCACTTCGCGTTCGTCGAGCCCCACGACTGGTTCCAGGGCAACCCGATCCTCCGTTCCAAGATCGCCGTGATCGCCCAGGACCAGGTCCGCCAGCTCCGCCGCGAGATCGCGAAGCGACGGGGCAAGAAATGACGAGCCGCCGACAAATTCGGGCCGATAGGGATCTCGAAACTCCGTGCACCTCCGTCCGACCCGATCGTTTTGGATTGGGCGGACGTTGAACAGGTCCGTCGATTTTCGAAGAGCGATTCGGGAATTGACGCTTCGGGTGATATGATTGGATTGCGTCAAGTTGGGTTGACTGGGAGTTTTGTTTCGGGCCCATCGCCAGGTCGGGCCCGAGATCCGAGGTCGAGACTTTGCGACTCGGGGCGAGCCTCCGCCCCGAAGTTGTTCGGTCGTGGCGTTCGGGGAATCGGTCGGAGTGGTTGCGAATCATGAGTCGTCCTCGACCTCGAATCCTCGCGTCCGCCCCCGGTGCCCAGCAAGGCGCCGGCCTCGTGGTCGCGACCGGCTCGCCCCTGGCCGCCTCGATGGGCACTCACAATCCGATCCTCAAGGAGTCACCGACCCGGGTCGGCGACGTGGCCACTGTTGAGAGGTTGGGGCAGGTCGCCCCGCTCCGCGACCGGGCGACGACGATTGCCGATCCAGCTCGATCGATCGCCGGCGTGGAAACGGCCGTCGTCGGGTCGCCCGAGCCGAGGGTGGACGGGCCCGATTCGCGGCCGTCGGACGTGGCGATCGTGGGGATGTCGGCGATCCTGCCGGGGGCGGGGGACGTCCGGACCTTTTGGGAGAACACGCTCCGCAAGCACGACGCGATCACCGAGATCCCGGCCGACCGCTGGGACTGGCGGCTCTACTACGATGCCGACCCCAAGGCGGCCGACAAGATCGTCTCGAAGTGGGGCGGGTTCGTGCCCGACGTCCCGTTCGACCCCCTCACCTATGGGATGCCGCCGGCGAGCCTGCCGTCGATCGAGCCGGTGCAACTGCTCCTGCTCGAGGCCACCCGCGCCGCGATCGACGACGCCGGCTACGCCGACCGGCCGTTCGCCCGCGAGCGGACGGCGGTGGTCCTGGGCATGGGCGGGGGTGCCGCGCAGCTCGCGATGGGTTACGCCTTCCGGGCTTATTTGCCGATGCTCGACGCCGTGACGCCCGGCGGCGGTCGCGACGCGATCGAGGCCTGCCAGGGGCTCTTGCCCGAGTGGACCGAGGACTCGTTCCCCGGTTTCCTCCTGAACGTCGCCGCCGGCCGGGTGGCCAACCGCTTCGACCTCGGCGGGGCGAACTACACGGTCGACGCCGCCTGCGGGTCGTCGCTCGCCGCCGCGACGCTGGCCGTCCGAGAATTGGAGTCGGGCTCGGCCGACGTGGTGATCCTCGGCGGCGCGGACACGGTCCAGAACCCGTTCACCTACCTGGCCTTCAGCAAGACCCAGGCGTTCTCGCCCCGGGGCCGCTGCCGCCCCTTCGACGCCTCGGCCGACGGGATCGTCATCAGCGAGGGGGTGGCCGTCCTGGTCCTGAAGCGGCTGGCCGACGCCGAGCGCGACGGCGACCGGGTCTATGCCGTGATCAAGGGGGTGGGCGCCTCCAGCGACGGCCGGGCCCGGGGGCTGACCGCGCCGAACCCCGAAGGGCAGGTCCGCGCCCTGGAGCGGGCCTACGCCAAGGCCGGGGTCGACCCGGCGACCGTCGGCTACGTCGAGGCCCACGGGACCGGCACCGCCGTCGGCGACGTGGTCGAGGTCAACGCCATCGCCGGGGTCTACCGGGCCAGCGGCGCCGCCCCGGGGTCGACGGCGATCGGCTCGGTCAAGTCGATGATCGGCCATACCAAGTGCGCGGCGGGGCTCGCCGGGCTCATCAACGCCTCGCTCGCGTTGCATCATGGGGTGATCCCGCCCACGATCGGCGTCGAGGCGATCAACCCCCGGGCCGACCTCGCCGACGGCCCGTTCCGCGTGAGCACCGAGGCCCACCCCTGGCTCGAGGCCGGCCCGGGCCACCCCCGACGGGCCGCCGTGAGCGCCTTCGGCTTCGGCGGGACCAACTTCCACGCCGTCCTCGAAGCCCACGACCGCGGCCCTTCGCCGGCCCGCGACTGGCCCTCCGAACTGTTCGCCTGGCGGGCCGGCGATCGGGACCGGCTGCTCGCAGACATTGACTCATTAGTTGATGCCCTCGACGGCGGGGCCCGTCCCCCCCTCCGCGACCTGGCCGCGGCGGTGAACGCGGCGAATCCCCCGGCCGACCGGCCGGTGCCCACGCTGGCGATCGTGGCCGGCTCGCTCGCCGACCTCCGGGACAAGCTCCGCGCGGCCCGCGTGGCGATCGTCGGCGGGACTCCGCGGGTCGACGACCCGCGGGGCGTGTTCTTCGCCGAGTCGCCCGCGTTCCACGGCCGGCCGGTCGCCTTCCTCTTCCCCGGCCAGGGGTCGCAGTCGCCCGGGATGCTGGCCGACCTGACGATGGCGTTCGCCGAGGTCCGCGAGGGGTTCGAGGCGACCGACGCCGCCCTCGTCCGCCTCGGCAAGCCCCCGGTCGGACCCCGGGTCTACCCCCACCCCGCCCCCGACGCGGCCGGTCGGGACCGCGATCGCGCGGCCCTCCGCGCCACCGAGGTGGCCCAGCCGGCCCTCGCCGCCGCCTCATCGGGCCTGATCCGGCTCCTGGCCGCCCTGGGGATCGGGCCGGACGTCGTCGCCGGGCACAGCTTCGGCGAGCTGGTCGCCCTCCACGCGGCCGGCTCGATCCCGGCCGGGGCACTTGCCGGGCTCGCCCACGACCGGGGCCGCTCGATGCTCGGAGCCCTCGGCGACGACCCCGGCGGGATGGCCGCCATCGCCGCCGGGCCCGACGCGGTGGCGCGGCTGATCGCCGGCCTCGAAGGCGTGGTCGCCGTCAACGAGAACGGCCCGGCGCAGACCGTCGTCGCCGGGCCTCGCGCGGGCGTGGCCCGGGCGGTCGAGCTGGCGAAGGAGGCCGGGTTCAACGCCGTGGTCCTGCCCGTCGCCGGCGCCTTCCACACGCCCCGGGTCGCCGCGGCGAGCCCGGCGCTGGCCCGGGCGGCCCTCGGGGCGATCTCCGGCCCGCCCGATCGGCCCGTCTACTCGAACCTCGACGCCCGGCCCCATCCGGCCGACCCGTCGGCCATCGCCGCCCGGGTCGGCGACCATGCGGCCAGCCCGGTCCGGTTCGCGGCGATGGTCGGGGCGATGCACGCGGACGGGGCCCGGGTGTTCGTCGAGGTCGGCCCCGGCTCGGTCCTGACCCCGCTGGTGGGCTCGATCCTGGGTGATCGCCCCCACCTGGCCGTCTCCTGCGACAGCCCGGCCCGGCCCGGGATCTCGACGTTCCTGCTCGCCCTGGGCCGGCTGGTCGCCGCGGGCGTCCCGGCCCGGCTCGATCGGCTGGCCGACGGCCGCTCGGATCGCCGGCTCGACCTCGCGGACCTCCCGGCGGGCGACCTCGCCCCGGCCCCGTCGGCGACGACCTGGCTGGTCAACGGCTCGCGGGCCCGCCCGATCGCCCAGCCCGAACCGCGCCGGCTCGGCCAGGGTCCCGCTCTCCCCTATCCCCAGGCCCCGGCCGGAACCCGGCCGACCCCCACCGCCCCCGGACCCGTCGTGCCGCCGGCCTCCCGGAACGGGTCGACCGACGGACACCACAACGGCGCCTCGCGCAACGGCAAGCCCATGACCTCGACGAACGGCTCGTACCCCGCCGCATCCTCACTCCCACCCGCCCCCGCCCCCGCCTCGTCGGGCGACGAGCGGGTCCTGGCGGCCTTCCAGGAGACCATGCGGGCGTTCCTCGACGTCCAGCGGTCGACGATGCTCGCCTACCTCGCGGGCCGTCCGACCGCCCCCGTCGCGCCGCCCGAGCCGGCCCCCGCGATCGTCCCCCGCCGCGAGCCGATCGTCGAGCGATTGGCGGCCCGCTCGCCCTCGCCCCCCGCGCCGGCCCCGGTGCCCGAGGCTAGCCCCGAAGCGGTCGCCTCGCCGAACCCAGCCTCGCGCGAGGCGGTGGCCGCCCGGCTCCTGGAGATCGTCCGCGACCGGACCGGCTACCCCGCCGAGATGCTCGGCCTCGACCTCGACCTGGAGGCCGACCTCGGGATCGACTCGATCAAGCGCGTCGAGATCCTCGGGACCCTCCGCGAGTCCGTCCCCGCCCTCGACGGCCCGTCCGACTCCTCGGCGATGGACTCGCTCTCGCGGGCCCGGACCCTGGGCGCGATCGTCGAGCGGGTCGAGGAGATCGCCCGCCGGCACGCATCCCGCAATGGCGGGTCGCCAACGGGTTTGCCCATGAGTCCTGGTGACGCGACGCGGCTGCCCCCCACCCTGACCCTCCCCCACGAGGGGGGGGGCGACCGGATTGACTCCCTCCCCCCTCGTGGGGGAGGGCCGGGGTGGGGGGGCGAGGCCGTGGCACCACCGGAATCTCCGGGCATGCCCTCACCGACGCCCGAGGCCACGAAGCCTCCGCTAGCCCCAAGCCCTGGCCCGGTCCGCCGCCTCACGATCGAGGCCGTCTCGGCCCCGCTGACGGACGACCGGTCGGGGCTCGAACCGGGCGGCGTCGTGGTCGTGACCGACGATGGCCGGGGGATCGCCCGCGCCGTGGCGACGGAGTTGGAGGCGGCGGGCCACCCGGTCTTGCTGGCAGGGCCGGACGACCTCGACTCATCAGACTCGGTCGACCGGCTGTTGCAACGGGCGCGGGATTCGGGCCCGCTGGCGGGGATCGTCCACGCCTTGCCGCTCCGTGACGCGCCGGCCCCGGACCTCGACCCGGCGGCCTGGGCCGCGCGGATGGGCCCGGAGGTCCGGGGGATGTTCCTGCTCGCCAAGGGGGCCGCCGCCGACCTGGAGCGGGCTTCGAGGCGCGGGGGCGGGGCGTTCGTGGCGGCGACGGCGATGGGCGGGGCGTTCGGATCGGCCGGGCCGTCGGTCGACTTCTTCCCCGGCCAGGGGGGCATCGCGGGGCTGGCCAAGACCCTGGCCCGCGAGTGGCCCGGCGTCCGCTCGCGGGTGGTCGACCTCGACCCCGGGGCCGCGGTCGAGGTCCTCGCCGCCCGGCTGGCGGCCGAGGCCCGGTCGGACGACGACTGGTCGGAGGTCGGCTACCTGGGCGACCGCAGGGTCCGGCTCGGCGTCGGGGCCTCGCCATTGGTCGCGACTTCGGCCTCGGGGGTGGAGCTGGCGGCGGGCGAGCCGATCGTGGTCGCCGGCGGGGCGCGCGGGATCACGGCGACGACGGTCGCGGAGCTGGCCCGGCGGTGGCGGCCGACGCTCCTGCTCCTGGGCCGGAGCCCGCTCCCGCCCGAGGCCGAGGACCGCGAGACGGCCCGGCTCGCCGCGCCGTCGGAACTCAAGGCCGTGCTCCACGCCCGGCTCCGCCGCGCCGGCGAATCGGTCGGCCCGGCCGACCTGGAACGGGCCTACCGGTCGCTCTTGCAGGCCCGCGAGATCCGCGGCAACCTCGACGCCTTCCGGGCCGCCGGCGCGGTCGTCGATTACGCCCGGGTCGACGTCCGCGACGCCCGGGCCCTCGGCGGGGTCCTCGACGGCTGGCGGAGGCGATTCGGCGCGCCGGTCGGCCTGATCCACGGCGCCGGGGTGATCCGCGACAAGTTGATCGCCGACAAGACGGCCGACTCGTTCGACGACGTGCTCGGCACCAAGCTCGACGGCGCCCTCAACCTCGCCCGGCTCCTCCAAGCCGACCCGATCCGCTTCGCCGCGTTCTTCTCCTCGATCGCCGGCCGGTTCGGCAACGCGGGCCAGACCGACTACGCGGCGGCCAACGAGGTCCTCAACAAGCTGGCCCTCTGGCTCGATCGCCGCTGGCCGGGCCGGGTCGTCTCGCTGAACTGGGGCCCCTGGTCGGGCGTGGGGATGGTCTCCGACCTCGGAGGCCACCTCGGCGGCCGGGGCCTGGGGATGATCTCGCCCGGGTCCGGCCGGCCCCTGCTCCTCGACGAGCTTTGCCTCGGCCGCAAGGGCGAGGTCGAGGTCGTCGTCGCCGGCGATCTCGGCGGGCTCGACGGGCCGGTCGGGGCGCGGGCGATGACGAGGATGGCGGGGGTCGGCCGATGAGCCGTCGGGGGCCGATCGACGTCGCCATCGTCGGCATGGCGTGCCGGTTCCCGGGCGCGGACGGCCTGGCCGCCTACTGGGAGAACATCCTGGCGGGCTTCGACGCGACGACCGAGGTCCCGGCCGACCGCCGGGACCCGGCCGTCTTCTTCGACCCGGCCTCGGGCGCCAACGACCGCGTCGCCTGCAAGCGCGGCGGCTACCTCGCCACGCCGATCGGGTTCGACCCGGCCGCGCACGGGATCATGCCCCACGCGGTCGAGGGCTCCGAGCCCGAGTCGTTCCTGGTGCTCGACGCGGCGCGGGCCGCCCTGGCCGACGCGGGCCTGGCGGGCGGCGTGCCGGACGGCCGTCGTGTGGAGGTGATCGTCGGCCGGGGGAACTATTTCAACCGGGGGAATCTGACCCGGCTCCAGCACGGCCGGATCGTGGCGCAGACGGTGGCGATCCTCGGGTCACTCCACCCAGGTTGGACCGAGGCGGACCGCGAGGCCGTCCGCGCCGACCTCAAGGCGAGCCTGCCGCCGTTCGGGCCGGCGACGGTGCCCGGCCAGTTGACCAACGCGACGGCCGGGCGGGTGGCGGATCGGCTCGGACTGGCCGGGGCCAGCTTCGTCGTGGACGCCGCGAGCGCGTCGTCGCTGGTGGCGCTGGACCTCGGGGCCCGGTCGCTGGCCGGCCGCCGGTCCGACCTGGCGCTGGTGGGCGGGGTCTACCTGGAGGCGGATGTCGACTTCCCGATGGTGTTCCGCCAGATCGGGGCCCAGTCCCGCTCGGGCCGATCCAGGCCGTTCGCGGCCGACGCCGACGGGATGGTCTCGGGCGAGGGCGTGGGCGTGGTCGTCCTGAAGCGGCGGGCCGACGCCGAGCGCGACGGCGACCGGATCTACGCGGTGCTCCGGGGGGTGGGCGTCGCCAGCGACGGCCGGGGGGCCGGCCTGGCCTCGCCGGACGCCCGGGGGCACGCCCGCGCCATCCGCCGGGCCTACCGCTCGGCCGGGGTCGCCCCGGCTTCGGTGGGGCTGGTCGAGGGTCACGGGCTGGGCGTGCCCGCGGCCGACCGGGCGGAACTCCGGGCCCTCCGCGCCACGTTCCCGCCGATCGCGCGGGGGCGTCGCGTCCTGGGCGCGGTGTCGTCGATGATCGGCCACGCCATGCCCGCCGCCGGGGTCGCCGGCCTGATCAAGGCCGCCCTCGCGCTCCACCACCGCGTGCTCCCGCCGACCCTCCACGCCGCCGACCGGCCGCACCCGCTGCTCGATCGACCCGACAGCCCGTTCACGCTCAACCCCGAGGCCCGGCCCTGGGTCCACGGCGACCCCGCGACCCCCCGACGCGCCGGGGTGAACGCCTTCGGCTTCGCCGGGATCAACGCCCACGCCGTCCTGGAGGCCCACCCGTCCTCGGACCGCCCCGGGGCCCCCGGTGCCTTGCTCCGGTGGGAGAGCGAGGCGGTCCTGCTCGCCGCCCCCGACCGCCCCGGCCTGGTCGGGCGGGCCCGGGCCCTGCTCGACTGGCTCCGGGCCGGGCCGGACGCGACCCTGAAGGACCTGGCCTACACCCTGAACACCGCGGGCCTCGATCAGCCCGCGCGGCTGGGCCTGGTCGCGACCTCCCGCGACGACCTGGCCGACCGGCTGGAGGCCGCGCTCGCGAAGCTGGCCGACCCCGCCTGCCGGTCGATCCGCGACGCCCGCGGCTCGTACTTCCGGGACGGCTTGGTCGACGAGCCGCCCCGGCTGGCCTTCCTGTTCCCCGGCGAGGGGTCGCAGTATCCGGGGATGCTCGCCGACCTCTGCCCGCACTTCCCCGAGGTCCGGGCGCTGTTCGACACCTCCGACCGGCTCGCCCGCGAGTCGGGGGCGGACGCCTGGCCGAGCGAGCACCTCTTCGGCGGCGGCCGGGCCGGAGACCCCGCGCTCTGGTCGGCCGGGGTCGCGGTCAACGTCGTGCTCTCGGCGCAATGGGCCCTCTATCAGCTCCTGATCCGGCTGGGTCTCCGCCCCGACGCGGTGGTCGGCCACAGCAGCGGCGAGCTCCTGGCGCTGGCGGCGGCGGGCGTGCTCGCCGTCGACCGGACGTTCGAGGACCGGCTCGGCGGGCTCGGCGCGATCTTCGCCGGCCTCGAAGCATCCGGGACCTTGCCGACGGCCCGCTTGGTGGCCGTGGCCGCCGACCGGGCGCGGGTCGACGCGGCGATCGCCGGCGCAAATGGCGTCGAGGTGGCGATGGACAACTGCCCGCATCAGGTGGTCCTGGCCGGCGGGCCCGAGGCCGTCGAGGCGGCCGTCGGCCGGCTCCGCGCCGGCGGGGTCGCCTGCCAGGACCTGCCGTTCGCCCGCGCGTACCACACGCCGGGCTTCGCGCCGGCGTTGGGCCCGATCGAGGCGTTCTTCGGGTCCATGACCCCGGGGCGTCCGGCCGTCCCGCTTTATTCGTGCGCGACGGCGGCCCGGATGCCCGACGACCCCGAGGCGGTCCGCCGGCTGGCGATCGCCCAGTGGACCCGCCCGGTCGCCTTCCGCGCGACGGTCGAGGCGATGCACGCCGACGGGCTCCGCGTGTTCGTCGACGTCGGCGCCCGGGGCAACCTGGCCGGGTTCGTCGAGGACACCCTGAGGGGCCGGCCCGCCTTCGCGGTCGCCGCCAACCTGCCGCGACGCTCGGGGCTCACGCAGCTCAACCACCTGGTCGCCTCGCTGTTCGCCCGGGGGGTCACGCTCCGGCCCGACCACCTCTACGCCCGACGACGGCCCGTCCGGGTCGACTTCGACGCCCCCCCCCGACGGCCGTCGGCCCCGGCCCTCGCGGTCGGGTTCCCGGCGATGAAACTCTCCGAGGGCCTGATCGAGCGGTTGAAGGGGCGGGAGGTCGAAGCCCGTGACGGCCATCCCACGGCCGGAGCGAACGGCGACGGGCATCGGCTCAACGGGCGGAATGGCCACGTCGATATCCTCGCGTTCGACGAGGTATCCGTCGGGAGCCGCCCCGCCACCCGGGTCGACGGGGCGGGGCCCGACGCGACGATGCTCGACTTCCAGCGGACGCTCGACGACTTCCTCGCCACCCGGCGCACGGTCATGGCGGCCTACCTCGGGGGCGGCGCGGACGGCGGCGAGGTCGCGATCGAATTCGCGACGAGCACGATCGGCCCGGCGGCCGGCGCGGGCCCCTGGGCCGGCGACCTCGTCTCGCTCGATCCGGGGCGCGAGGCGGTCTCGGTCCTCGCGATCGACGCGACGGGCGACCCGGTCGCGGAGCACCACACGCTCGGCGGGCGGCGGATCTCGGCGCTCCACCCCGAATGGCGCGGGCTCCCGGTCCTGCCGTTCAGCATCATGGCGGAGATCCTGGCCGAGGCGGCGGCCCGGCTGGTCCCGCGATCGACCCTGGTGGCGCTCCGCGGAGTCCGCGCTCATAAGTGGATTCGCTACGAGGACGAGCCGGTCCATCTGGAGATCCGCGCCGTCGCGGATCGGGAACGGCCGGGGACGGTCCGGGTCGCGATCCACAACCGGGGGCCCGCGCGGGCGACCCGGGACGCCGAGGCGGCGGTGTTCGAGGGCGAGGCCGTCTTCGCCGGCTCCCGGCCCGAGCCGCCGATCGCCCCACCCTTCGCGCTCGACGACCCGGGTCCGTGTCGGTTCACGGCCGGATCGATCTATGCCGAGCAGTGGTTGTTCCACGGCCCCGCGCTCCGGGCGGTCGTGGGCATCGGGCCGATCGCGGCGGGCGGGATCGAGGGGACGCTCCGGGTCCTCCCGCTCGGGCCCCTGATCCGTGACGGCGCCCGCACCGAGGGCATCCTGACCGACCCGATCATCCTCGACAGCTTCACGCACCTGTTGGGCGGCTGGGGCCTCGACCGCCTGGCCGACAACGGCGACGTGATCTTCCCGCTCGGGATGGAACACCTGGCGATCTTCGGCCCGGCGCCGGCCGAGGGGTCGGACGTCTCGTGCCGGATCGCGATCCGCGAGCTGGAGCGGCACCGGGTCCGCGTCGACGCCGACCTCGTGGGGCCCGACGGCCGGACCTGGATGGAGATCCGGGGCTGGGAGGACTGGCGGTTCCGCTGGCCCGGCCGCTATCGCGACGGATTCCGCCAGCCCGATCGGACCTTCCTGGGCGAGCCGCTCGACCTGGCGGGGGCCGGCGCGAAGGCCCGCGCCGTCTGGCTCGAACCGCCGGCCGACATGGGGCGTCCGGTCTGGCGCGACGTCTTGGAGCACGTCCAGTTCGGCCCCGACGAGCGCGCGGCCGACCTCGCGATGCCGGGGCCCGACGCCCGCCGGACGCATCGGCTCTGGGGCCGGATCGCGGCCAAGGAGGCGGCCCGCCGGCTCTGGCTCGATGCCGGTGGCCCGCCGATCTATCCGGCCGACCTGATCGTCGCGCGCGACCCGCTCGGCCGCCCTTCGCTCCGGTCGCGGGCCGGGCCCGATCGCGACGACCTGCCGGCGATCTCGATCGCCCACGTCGACGGGGTGGCCGTCGCCCTGGCGGCGCTCGACCCGGGCGCGGCGGTCGGGATCGACGTCGAGCCGATCGTCGGGCGGTCGGCCGGGTTCGAGGCGACGGCCTTTCTCGCGGGCGAGCGGGCGTGGCTCGTTGACCGCTCGGGCGACGACCGGGCCGAGTGGGTCGCGCGGCTCTGGTGTGCCAAGGAGGCGGCGGCGAAGGCGACCGGCCTCGGCTTCGTCGACGGGCCGTCGGGGGCGGAGGTCGTCGCGGCGGGCCCCGATGGCGTGCTGGGCGTCCGGCTCCGGGCCGGCCTGGCCGCCGCCTGCCCCGCGTTGGCCGGGGGGCCGATCCGCGTGATGACGGCGCGTCGGGGCGATTTCGCCTGGGCGTGGACTCTGGGCGAGGGGATGACATGATGACCGAGACGCCGACCGAACCCGAGATCCTGGCCGAGCTGGCCCGGATGCTGGCCGACTTCGGGGGCCGCGAGTACTCCGGCGCGATCGACCGCGACACCCGGTTCTTCGCCGACCTCGGCCTCGCCTCGATCGACGCCGTCGTCCTGGGCGAGATGCTCCAGGAGCGCTACGCCCGCCCCCTGCCCTTCGGCGACCTGATGGCCGACCTCGGCCGCCGGCCCGATCGCGACCTGACCATCGGCGAGCTGGCCGCGTTCCTCGCGCGCCACCTCTGACACGCATGCCGGGAAAGATTCGGCTAATTTCATATCTCGGATCTCAGATTGCAGGCCATGTCCGTGGGGTCGTTTGAGATCGGAAATCCGGGATCTGGAATCGTGTTTCTCCCCTCGGCTCCGTCTGAAGCCTCGATCGCCCGGACGAGACTCGCCTCGCATCCCCGTCGCGGAGCCCCTTCCATGCCCAAGATCTCGGCCAACGGCCTGACCTTCCACGTCCAGCAGGCGGGCGAGGGGCCCGACGTGATCCTGATCCACGGCCTCACCGGCGACCTGTCGATCTGGTTCCTCTGCCGGGCGATGTCCGAGCTGGCCGAAGGCCACCACCGGGTGACGGCCTACGACCTCCGCGGCCACGGCTACAGCGACATCCCGCCCTCCGGCTACACCTCGGCCGACCAGGCAGCGGACGTCCTGGCGCTCATGGACGCGATCGGCGCGGGGAAGGCCCGGCTGGTCGGGCACAGCTTCGGCGCCGTGATCGCCCTCCATGCGGCGGTCCTGGCCCCCGACCGGGTCGAGGCGCTGGTCCTCTCCGACCCCTACTTCCCGGCGCTTCGGCACCTCGAAGAACTCAGCCGATGGGGCCACTGGGAGGCGTTCCAGAAGGAGGCGGCCGACGCCGGCGTGGCGCTCTCGAGCGAGCACTGGTACGACCTGGGCAAGTTCTTCGACCAGGTCGTGCACCTCGACGGCGACCGCCTGCTCCAGTTCCGCCAGGCCGTCGGCCTCCCCGCGATGGGGCGGCTGCTCCGGCTGGGCCGGACGACCTGCGGCGACGACTCCAAGGTCGAGGCCGGCCTGACCGCCGAGAAGATCCTCGCCGTGAAGCAGCCCGTCCTGGCGCTCTACGGCGACGCCTCGCCCTTTCTCGCGACCGCGAAGCATCTCGTGGACCACCTGCCGGACTGCCGGGAAGTCCTCGTCCCCGACGCCCGGCACCGCGCGCCCGAGGAGAACCCCGAGGCGTTCACCGCCGCGCTCCGGTCGTTCCTCGGGTCGCTCGACGGCGCGGGAGTCGTCGCCGAGGGGGCCGGCCGATGACCGGGCCCACCGTGCTGGTCACCGGCGCCGCGGGCGGGATCGGCCGGGGGACGGCGCTGGCCCTGGCCGAGGAGGGTTGCCGGCTCGGCCTGATCGACCGCGAGGCCGGGCCGCTGGCGGCGGTCGCGGCGGAACTGGTGGCGCGGGGGGCCACGGTCGCCCATGTCGTGGCCGACGTGGCCGACGCCCAGGGCCTGCCCGCCGCGGTCCGCTCGCTGGAGGAGCGGCTCGGCCCGATCGACGTCCTGGTCGCCTGCGCCGGGATCGGCGGGCTCTCGCCCTTGCCGCCGGACCTGGACATCGCGGGCCTCCGGGCGATGCTCGAAGTGAACGTGGTGGGCGTGGCCCGGTCGATCGAGGCGGTCCTGCCGGGGATGATCGCGCGGGGCCGGGGCCACATCGTCGGCGTGTCGAGCGTCGCCGGCTACCGGGGGCTCCCCTGGATGATCTCGTACTCGGCCTCCAAGGCGGCGCTCTCGGCCTACCTCGAAGGGCTCCGGCCGGCGCTCCGGCGGCGCGGGGTGACGATCACGACGGCCTGCCCCGGCTTCGTCCGGACGGCCCTGACGCGCGACACCCCGTTCCGGAGCCCGGTCAAGATGATGGAGCCCGAGCGGGCGGGCCGATATCTGGCCCGCGCCGCGCTCCGTCGCCCGCGCAACTGCGTCTTCCCGCTCGGCACGTCGATCGGGATGACGTTCCTCCGCCTGGTGCCCGACCGGGTCTTCGACTGGATGATGGACCGGGCCGGGCCGCGGGCCCTGACGACCGACTTCTGAGCCCGCCGGCCGAAAATCTTGAAGCTGAAGATGGCGGCCCTAATTGCCGAAATAATCTCGGTGATCCGTGCGGCCCGGCCAGATATTGCAACCCCGTCGGTCGTTTCATACCCTCGAAAGCGTGTCGAAAATGTCGAGGACTTTGCGGAGCACGGATCGATTGCCCGAGCCCGAGCGGGCCCCGCGGGTCGCCGAGATGGCGTCCTGCCTGCGGTGCGGCGCCGTGCTCGGCGGCCGGAGCGCCTGCGCCGACTGCGGCCGGCCCTATCCCGAGGCCGGTGGGATCTTCGCCGCGATGGGCACGCTCACGGGTCGTAATCGGATCGCCGCGGCGTTCTACGACGGGCCTGGCTGGAGGCGGTTCCGCCCCTGGGAGCGGCTGTTCCTCCGGCTCATGGGGGGCGGGGGCCGGGGGCGTGCCCGCCGCCAGGTCCTCCGCCACGTCGCGGCCCCCCCGTTCGCCCGGGTCCTGGAGGTCGGCATCGGCGACGGCGAGAACCTCGCGCTGGTCCCGAGCGACTGGGCCGTCTACGGCGTCGACATCGCCCGGTCGATGCTCGAAGCCTGCATCCGCCGCGACCCGAGCATGGCCGGGCGGCTGGCGATGGCCGAGGGGGAGTCGCTCCCGTTCGAGGACGGGACCTTCGACGCCTGCTGGTCGATCGGCGGCTTCAATTACTTCCGCGACCACCACGCCGCCCTCCGCGAGATGAGGCGCGTGACCCGCCCCGGCGGCTCGCTCGTCGTGGCCGACGAGGTGCCCCACCTGCACCGCTACGGGATCGGCCACCTGATCGGCGTGAAGTCGATCGACGCCGCCTGGCTCCGGGCCCTGGGCCTGGACCGCGAGTTCGCCGCGATGGTCGTCGGGCTCGACTTCGACCCCGACCCCGTCGTCCGCGAGTCGTGGCCCGGCGCCTCTCGGTCCTCGATCTGGGGCGGCCTCGGCTATGCCTACGCCCTGGCGGACCCCGCCTCCGCTCCCGTCCCCGACTCGCCCTTCCCGACATCCCGGAGCGACTTCCCATGATGGCGACCGCGCAGCCGCCGACGGCCGACTGGACGACCGACGCCGACCTCTGGCGCTGCCCGACCTGCGGCGGCTCGCCCCGGCCCGTGGCCGACGGCTCGGCCTTGGCCTGCGGGTCGTGCGGGCGGGCCTTCCCGATCCGCGACGGCGTGCTCGTCGTCAAGGACGAGGTCTCCGATAATAACAAGGTGGCCGTCGACTTCTACAACGGCCCGCTCTGGCCCAAGTTCCGCTTCTGGGAATGGTTCACGTTCGTCTGCAACGGCGGCGAGAGGCGGTCGCGAGACAAGGTCCTCCGCCACCTCCCGAAGCAGGCGAAGCTCCGCCTGCTCGACGTGGCGATCGGCGACGGCGTCTACCTCGACTGGCTCCCGACCGACTGGTCGGTCGTCGGGATCGACGTCTCGACGGTCCAGCTCGACGCCTGCCGGAGCCGGGCCGGTGGCCGCGACCTGAAGCTGATCCTCGGCGAGGCCGAGGAGCTGCCGGTCGGCGACGGCCGGTTCGACGCCGCCCTCAGCATCGGCGGGTTCAACTACTTCAACGACCCCGAGAAGGCCCTCCGCGAGATGGCCCGCGCCGTCCGGCCCGGCGGCACGATCGTCGTCTCCGACGAGATCCCCAACTTGACCGACCGGATGATCTTCCGCAAAATCGGCCTGCCCGGCGTGGACCATTGGATCGTGTCCAAGCTGCTCAAGCTCGGCGACCCATTCACCGAAATGGTCGAGCGGCACCGGACGCTGGACGTCCGGGCGATCGCGGACCGGGTCCTGCCCGGTTCCGTCTACGAGCCGATCTGGATGGGCGTCGGCTACGTCCTGGTCGGCCGGGTCCCGGGATGAGGACCGATCGGCCGATGCGATTCGCGACGTTCATTGCCCGGAACATGCTCCACCGCAAGGTCCGGACGACCCTGACGGTGCTCGGCCTCTCCGTCGGGATCGCCGCCGTGATGATCCTGACCGGGATCGCCTGGGGGTTCGAGCGGTCGTTCCTGGCGCTCTACCAGACCAAGGGGATCGACCTGGTCGTGGTCCGCGCGGGGATCAGCAACCAACTTTCCAGCAACCTCGACGTCGCCCTGGCCGACAGGGTCCGGGCGGTCGACGGCGTGGCGGACGTGACCTTGAGCCTGACCGATACCGTCTCGTTCGAGGACAAGAACCTGGTGACCGTCCTGGCCAACGGCTGGGAGGGGGGGAGCCGGCTGTTCCGGGGTATCCGGGTGCTCGGGGGCCGTGCCCTGAAGCCGGGCGACGGCCGCGACGTGATGCTCGGCCGGATTCTCGGGATGAACCTGGGCAAGGCCGTCGGCGACGAGGTCTCGATCGCGGGCGAGCCGTTCCGGGTCGTCGGCCTCTTCGAGAGCGACAGCCTCTTCGAGAACGGCGGCCTGGTCGTCCCGCTCGGCGAGCTCCAGCGGATGATGGGGCGACAGGGCCTGGTGAGCGGCTTCGTCGTGGCCGCAGAGTCGACGGAGGCGGCCGACGTCTCGGCGCTGGCGCGCCGGATCGAGGCGGCGGTCCCGGGCGTGGCGGCGGTCCCGACCCGGGATTTCGTCCAGGGGGACGTCCAGATCCGCCTGACCAAGACGATGGCCTGGGCGACGACGGCCGTCGCCCTGATCCTCGGCTCGATCGGCCTCCTGAACACGATGGTCATGGCCGTCTTCGAGCGGACCGGCGAGGTCGGCCTGCTCCGGGCCCTGGGCTGGCGTCGGGCCCGAATCCTCGCGCTGATCCTGGGCGAGGCCGTGGTCCTCGGCCTGCTCGGGTCGATCGTCGGCACGGCCCTGGCCTATGCCGGGGTGCGCGCCCTGCTCCTGGCGCCGACGTCGCGGGGGTTCATCGACCCGAATCTCCCTCCCGGGGTCATCGGGATCGGCCTGGCGATGGGGGTCGGGCTCAGCCTGCTCGGCGGCCTCTACCCGGCGCTCCGGGCGGCCTCGCTCGACCCGACCGAGGCCCTCCGCCATGACTGAGCCCGGATTTCGGCCGCCGTCCCCCCCCCTGCTCCGCGCCGAGGGGCTGATCAAGACCTATCCCGATGGCGACGTCCGGGCCCTTCGCGGGGTCTCGCTGGCGATCGGCGAGGGGGAGTCGGTCGCGATCACGGGGCCGAGCGGGTGCGGCAAGACCACGCTCCTCCAGCTCCTCGGCGGGCTCGACCGGCCGACCGGCGGCGAGGTCTTCTTCGGCGGGGTCCCGCTGGGGAGCCTCGACCTCGACGCCTTCCGCGCCCGTCGGCTCGGGTTCATCTTCCAGTCGTTCCACCTCCTGCCGACGCTCTCGGCCCTCGAGAACGTCCAGGTGCCGATGTTCGAGGGCCCTTGGCCCCGGTCGGAGCGGGCCGGCCGCGCCGGGGCCTTGCTCGACGAGGTCGGCCTGTCGGACCGCAAGCATCACCCGCCGGGCCGGCTCTCGGTCGGCGAGCGGCAGCGGGTGGCGATCGCGCGGGCCCTGGCCAACGGCCCGAGCCTGATCCTGGCCGACGAGCCCACCGGCAACCTCGACAGCCGGGCCCAGGCCGACGTGCTCGGGTTGCTCGACCGACTCCGCCGCGAGCGTTCGCTGACGCTCGTGGTCGTCACCCACAGCCACGAGGTCGCCGCCGCCGCCGACCGCGAGGTCCGGCTCAAGGACGGGCGGATCGTCGAGGGATGAGGCCCGAGCCCGTCGTCGGGCGCCGACGTCCGACTTGCGAAGGCGGGTAGACTTCCATTGGCCGATCTCCCAGAATCGACGGAGTGCCCGTCCGGCCGCCCCCGGGAGCTTCGACGACCGTGCCCGTCATCGCCGCGAAGTACTATTACCTGACCCTGGCCCTGCTGGGCGTCTGTTCGCTCATCGGCCTGATCGTCGCCTATCGGTTCCAGCGCGACGTCGACGACCTCGCCCCGACGACCGAGAAAGACCTCCTCGGGCCGCTGGAGAAGGCCTATGCCTCGGGGCTGATGGACGAGGCCGAGTTCCGCCGCATCCAGGAGTCGATGCGCCGCAGGAAGGAGCCCGAGTCGGGCGGGTCGAAGGTGACCGCTCGCCCCAGGCCCGCCGTCGAGTCCGAGCCCCCGGCGTCGGACGAGGGCCCCGAAGCGGGCCCGGGCGACGTCGAGGGCTGACCGCGGTCGTCACTTGCCGCCGGCTTCTCGGCTCGCGGTCCAGCCGAACTCGCTGGCCTGGCCGTCGGTGGTGGTCGTGACCATCCCGTTGATCGTGTCGGCCGAGTCGACGCTCCCGCTGTACTCGGCCCGCCGGCCCTTTCGCGCGACGGCGAAGCTGATCTTCTTGCCGACCAGCTTGAGGTCGTCGACCTTCACGGCCGCCTCGTCGTCGTAGCGCTCGCGGCCGGCGAGCTTCTTGCCCTCGCCTTCCAGCTCCAGGACGTGGCGGTGGGTCTCACCCTTGGCGTCCTTCCACTTCCAGGTCCAGGTCCCGGCGACCTTGGGCGGGTCGTCCGCGAGCGGGGCGACCGCCCCGGCCGTGCCGACGATCAGGGCCCCCAGCAGGAGCCCGAGGGCCGTGCGCCTTCCCGTATTCATGGTGTCCCGTCCTCGGCGAAGGATTGGAGCGGCAGGCGCTCACGACGGCGCCTGCACCGCAACCACCAGCGGCAATCGGTGCGCCGCCGGGCGCGGGCCGGATCGAGAAACTTCGATCCCGTGGGCCCGGGACGTCGGGTTCAGTGCCCGGGACGTCGGGTTCAGTATATCCGGCGGGCTCGGCCGTTGTCGCGGGCGGGGCTGACGCCGAGGGTGCTGGAGCGGACGAACTCGACGAACTCGGCCACCTCGGCGACGTGGCCGAGGTCGGCGGAGATCAGCTCGAGGGCGCCGGTCTGGGTCCGGCCTTCCTTGTAGAGCACGCGGAACGCCTGCCGGAGCGCGGCGATCGACGCGGCGGCCATCCCGGAGCGGCGGAGGCCGACGAGGTTGAGCCCCGAGACGCAGTTGTAACCCTGCGCCACGACGAACGGCGGGATGTCCTTGGTGGCCGAGCCGAGGCCGCCGAGCATGGCGAGCCGTCCCACGCGGACCCGCTGCTGGATCGCGCTATGGCCCGAGAGGATGCAGCCGTCGGCGAGCTCGACGTGGCCGGCCACGAGCGCCCCGTTGATGATCGTGCAATCGTCGCCGACCCGGCCGTCGTGGCCGATGTGGCTGCCGATCATGAGCAGGTTGCGGTCGCCGATCCGGGTCTCGCCGCCGCCCTGGGGCGTGCCCCGATGGACCGTGACGTGCTCGCGGATGATGTTGCCGTCGCCGATCGTCAGGGCCGTGGGCTCGCCCCGGTACCCCTTGTGCTGCGGGCTCTTGCCCAGGACCGCGCCATGGCCGACGAAGTTGTCGCGGCCCATGACCAGCGGGCCGCAGAGGCAGACATGCCCTTCGATGACCGTGCCGGGCCCGACGACGACCGGGCCCTCGATGATCGCATAGGGGCCGACCTGGACGTCGTGGGCCAGTTCGGCCTCGGCGGAGATCAGGGCGGTCGGGTGAATCCACTCCATCGTGACCAGCGACATCACCCAGCCCTCCGTGTCCCGGCAAACCTCGGCGAACATCCTTTCCGCCGTCTTGGTCCAGATCGGCTGCGACGTTATCCGATCTTAAGCGGGAATTTATCGATTTTGCCGCTTGGGACTCACGCGATGGCGACCGCCTTGCCGGTCCTCGCGCTCTCGACCTCCGCGTGGCAGAGCCCCAGCGCCTGGCGGGCCAGGTCGCCCGAGAGCATCGGGCAGGGCGTGCCCGACCTCACGGACTCGACGGCGGCGGTCAGCTCGGCCACGAAGGCGTCGACCGGGTCTCCCGAGCCCGGCAGGTCGGGCCGGTCGACCGAGCCGTCCGGCAGGATCACCGACAGCGGCGTCGCCAGGTGGCCCTGCCCGCCGAGGTTGGCGAACTCGAACGACAGCGTGGCCCGCTCCAGGTAAAACTCGAACCCATGGGCGAACGGCCGGCCCGCCTGGCTCAACGCCCCCGACACGGCCGAGACCGCCAGATTCGGGTCGTCGTAGAGATACTGGGTCGAGAGGTGGACCACCGCCCCGTGCTCGACGACCCCCCGCGAGTGGACCGCCTTCGGCACGCCGCAGACCAGGCCGATGAAGTGGGTATCGTGGATGTGGAGGTCGATCGCCGGCCCGCCGCTCCGGTCCGCGTCGGCGATCCCGCTCGACCAGTCGGGCCGGGCGATCACCCGCATCAGGTGGGCGGCCCGGAGCGCCCCGTGCCCGCCCGAGGCGATGACCTCGCGGGCGTAGGCGAACTCGGGGAAGAACGGCAGGACGTGCCCCACCATCAGGAGCTTGCCGCTGGCCTTCGCCGCCGCCACGATCGCGTCCGCGTCCGCCATCGTCAGAGCGATCGGCTTCTCGACCAGCACGTGCTTGCCCGCCTCCAAGGCCCGGATGGCCAGCCGGGCATGCTCGTCGTTGGGCACGCAGAGGTCGACGAGGTCGACCGAGGAGTCCGCCAGTACCCCCTCGAAGTCCGCGTACCCCGCCACGCCCGTCAGGTCGACCTGGGCCCCCGGCGGGCCGAAGTTCCCCCGGATGCCGGTCCAGTCCCCCGCCAACTTCTTGGGATCGCGGCTGCAAATCGCCGCCACCTTCCCCCCCACCAGCTTCGAGGCCGCCAGGTGGTGGATCATCCCCATGAAACCAATGCCGACGATGCCGATGCCAACGCTTTTCATAAGTTGTTCCAGATCAAGAGTTTGCGGTTTTCCATGATTTCCATGTGACGGGCCTTTCCCCACCCTTTCCGGCGATTTCTCGTCGCATCTTCTTTTTTCCGATGATGTTGCATGAGTCGATCCGACAGGGGCGGCGATTCTGCCGGGGATGCCGATTTTGAGCAAGGCCGATTTCGGGTGGCATGCTGGCTTCATGTTACCGGATTGTGGCAGGTCCGGTAGCATCAGGCCAGTCGATGGAAGCGCGAAAGGAGTCGATGCAGTCATGGAAACCCTCTCCGAAGCCACCCTGTCCCTGTTCCGCCTGCACGTCGAGCGGAAGGGGCGGATACCCGTCGATGACGCCACCCGCGAGCCGTACCGCGAGCTGGCGCGGGCGGGGTTGGGTGATACCCGGTCATTCGTTCATCGGCGACGACGAGAGCATCGACCGGCTGACGAAAGCCGGGTTCGATTTGAAGAATGCTACCTGCCCATCGCACGCAGAATCCGCCTAGCTTCGCCGCCGATCGGCGGCACGGCATCCGCCGCGTGCTTTGGTCCCGAAAATCCTCGGGGGGAAAACTTATTGAATAATGGATTATGCTTGACCATTGCTGACGGCAGAGGCAATCATAAGCCGACACGCCACATTTCTTCGCCCATCAGTCGAGGAGGAAGACCCATGATTGTCCGGAAACACGCCTCGTTTTCGGCCTTCACCTGCGTCGTCGCCGTCCTAGTCTTGGCCTTGGCGAGGGGATCAAGCCCGACGCAGGCCAATCCATTCCAGGACACCCCGCCTTGCCTCGCCACGGTCACCGCCACAACCATTGAAAGAGTTTTTGATGTCAATGACAACACCGGGCACTACGGCTTAGAGTCTGTCCCATATGTAAGATTAGCCAGTCGGCCGGTAGTGGAATTCGGCATCCGTCTCGTCGGGCTGGAGTCGGTGGAGCATCAATTGGATCATGGCCAACCTG
>JAABUX010000444.1_pt1 | contig 70390 bp, 66 predicted proteins | sample 5561851 | NCBI WGS metagenome assembly JAABUX01 (sample SAMN10711883, study PRJNA513361) | rock metagenome | isolation source: Antarctica rocks | place: Antarctica: Victoria Land, Richard Nunatak red sandstone | collected 2016-01-03
CCTCGCCGCGCAAGTCGTGCGCGAATGCGAGCAGTTGGCCATCGAAGTTGTCAGGGCCGTTGGTGGATATCGCCCCGTAGAGGTTGGACGCTGGGGGATCAGGCTGCGGGCCGGGCATCGGTGGGGGATCAGGCTGCGGGCCGGGCATCGGTGGGGCCCGGCTCGAGCTTGACGCCGACGCGGGCGGCGACGATGTCGAGGTCGGTGCGGTGCTTGACGATGACGCTGATCGTCTCGCGGAACGTGGCCTGGTCGATTTCGCGTGCCCCGAGAAGGATCAGCGCCCGCGCCCAGTCGATCGACTCGGCGATGCTCGGTGGCTTCTTCAGGTCCAGCTCACGTACCTCGTGGACTACCTCCACGAGCTTTTGCGCCAATTTGGCATCCAGATCGGGAGAGTGCAACCGGACAATCCTCAGCTCGTGCTCGAGGTCGGGGTAATCGAGCCACAAGTAGAGGCAGCGGCGCTTGAGCGCTTCGGTCAGCTCACGCGTGTTGTTGGACGTGAGCAGGACGATCGGCTGCGTCTTTGCCTGCATCAGTCCAAGCTCGGGGATCGAGATCTGAAAGTCGCTCAGCAGCTCGAGCAGCATCGCCTCGAACTCCTGATCGGTCTTGTCGATCTCGTCGATCAGCAGCACGACGGGCTCTGGGGATGCGATCGCGCTCAGCAGCGGTCTCTGCAGGAGAAACGCCTCGCCGAAGATGTCCTCCTGGACGTCCTGCCAGCCCGTGCCGCTGGCTTCTGCCTGAATCCGCAGGAGCTGCTTGCGGTAGTTCCACTCGTACATCGCCTTGGCCTCGTCCAGGCCCTCGTAGCACTGCAGGCGTACGAGGGGACGCTGCAAGTATCTCGCCAGCGCCCTGGCAAGCTCGGTCTTGCCGACCCCGGCGGGACCTTCGACGAGCACCGGCTTGCCCAATTTCGCGGCCAGGAAGGACACGAGGGCGGTTGATTCTGCGGCGAGGTATCCGGCCTGCTCGAGGCCGCTTGCCACGTCTTGGATCGAGGCGGGCGAGGGGGGGGCTTGCCCCGAGGCGGGCGATGGGGGGGGCGGGTCTTGCCGCGAGGTGGGGTCTCGGGGGCGCACGACTTGCCCCGGGGTTGGGAGCGGGTCGTGCCCCGAGGCGAGGTCTCGGGGGCGCGCGACTTGCCCCGGGGTCGGGAGCGGGTCTTGGCCCGCTGCGGGCTGCTCGGGCATTTCGTCAAATATAGGGTTCGCACGGCGGCGATCGTCGGCCAGGCTGCAGCGAGTGGCGTCTGTGTGCGTTTTCTCTTTGACTTGTGACCGGCGTGTAATGGTGCGTGCCGGCCCAGTCAAAGCTTCGAAACGATTACGTCACGCGGCATTAGCGAGGCGTCTCGCTGGTGCAAACTCATCGGCATGCCTGCCCTCTGCACCGTCAGAGCTCGACACTCGACTCGGTAGCCGAGGCGACTGTCGCATACGTGCCGTTATGCGCGCTCCACACGACACTCGACCTTCGGAGGGGCTCGACCGTCGAGTTGTGGCGCCGGCTGAAGGCTTGATCAACTGCGCCGTCGATCCCAAAGCCCCGGTCGACTGCGCCGTCGATCCCAAAGCCCCGGCTATGAGGCCGACTTCCTGTGGCGTGCCGAGCGCCTGGTCGTCGAGATCGATGGATTCGCGTTCCACGGCGACCGCGGCGCGTTCGAGCGTGATCGGCGGCGCGACGCTGAGCTGGCCGCGGCGCGGTTCACGGTGCTGCGATTCACATGGCGCCAGCTCGTGTCTGAGCGAGAGCTGATCCTCGTGCGCCTCGGTCAAGTCATGGCAACTATTCCTCGGGCTGCAGCGGAATAGTCAGTTCGTCATCGGGCTGGCGCGAAGAGCCATGTAGAGGTCTGGTGGGAGGATCCTCGGCTGGGACGGGTCTGGGCGGACGCGCGGCCGGCTGCGGCCAGATCGATCGCGGCGGCTCGGGCGCGTGCCCTGGATCCCGCGACGACCCCGTGGAGCTGGACCCCACCGGACGCCCTGGATCCCGCGGCGACCGCGCGGAACGCTCGCTCCCTTCCCCCGGCAGGGGAGCCTCGATCTGATGGGCGGCGCGGACCCGGGTGCCGGAGTATGTGAGTAGGGCGGCCACCGCCAGCGCGACAAAGATGCCCCACTCGACGCCAGACGAGGTGGCGAACTGGCCTTGACTGCCGGTTCCCTGCTTGTCGAAGATCCGCCAAACGATCAATAGGCAGGTCCAGAAGCCGGCCGCCGTGATCACCCATCCATCGCCGCCGGGGAGATGGAACGCCCTTCCCTCGGCCCGCATGAAGAGCAGCGTCAGAACGCCGGCGGCGACTAGGAGCACAGCGGCTTCGACGAACGAGAAAGAAGCCCAGCCGGTCAGCGTCTCGCGCGCCGCCTGCAGCCTTGTCCCGCCGGTTGCGATCACCGTTTCCTGGTACCAGGGAAGGAATAGCGCGGCGAACAGCCCCAGCGCCGCGAGTGCGGCCTGCCGGCGCTCGGTCGCCAGCTCGCGCCACGCCCGGGACAAGCGGTCGGCACCGGATCCCACCCGCCCCGTAGCGGTGCCCGCGCCGCGATCGGAGCTCATGTGCGTGCGGCAGATCGCGCGGCCGTGGCCGCCGCCAACCCCCCGGCCGCCCGCAAGCGCTCCAGCAGCGCTTGCGCATCATGCTCGGAAACCCGTCGGATCTGACCCTGAAACGCGAGCTTCCAGTGCTCGCGGGGCCATTTGCCGATGTGCTCCAGTGCGTCGATCATCGACTCGGCGGGAATCCACTCGGATTCCTCGAGCACGATCTCCGAAGAGGTTGCGAAGCGCCAGGGATAAGCATCCACCTTGCCGGGCTTGCCCGGCCAGAGCTTCTCGCGGTCCTCGTAGCACTCGCCCTCGACGCGGACGGCGCCCGCAAATGCCATCACGCGCGTTGCGTACAGCACGATTCGGTCCTCGGGCTCGATCTCGAGCGCGCGGTTGCGGTTGCGCTCCTTCAGGCCGATGACGCTGAAGCCGTGCTCGCGGGTCGCCTCGTGGTTCTCCGGCGACCCGGTGAGAATCCAGGTTCGGGCCACGTCGCGATTGTAGGCCGCTCGGAGGCCTCCGAGCGCGCGCGCGCCTGCCACCCCAACCCAGCGGTAAGAGATCGCGTACCCTCGGGCTCCCGCGTCGGACCGTCCCCGGGCTCCCGCGTCGGACCGTCCCCGGGCTCCCGCGTCGGACCGTCCCCGGGTTCCCGCGTCCCCCCCCGCGCGCGCTCGCGCGGGGGCGCTCAGAGGATCGGGATGTCCTGCACTTCGTCTGGTTCTGGAGGGTGGCGCTCGAGTCGTTCGATGTACCCGTCGATCAATGCGCGCACCGCGAGCAGCACTTCCTGGAGAGCCTGCGCCAGCCGCTGCTGGAGCTCGGGTCCGATCAGCTCGCACAGCGCCTGCCACCTCCCGCTCGAAGTACGGAGCACATAGCACGGGCACCGGCGCGAACGCCGACTGCACGAGCTCCAGATGGTCTTCCTGCACTTTTCGCCAGTCAGCGAAGTAGTCGCCCACGCCGGAGGGAAAAATGCGATTGACGACGACTGCGTCGGTCAGGTAGCCGTACAGGTTGAGATAGGTAAACGTTCGCATCGCCTCCCCGATCACCATCTTGTCCGGGTTCATCACCAAGCGGATCGTCGATCGCTCACGGTCGCGGAGAATCCCGTTCATCGCGATCAGGTGCTCTGACAGACGCCGAATGTCGGTGAAGACCGCCTGGCTGGGCAACGACAGATCCAGCAGCGAGCGCGCGATCGGCCGTGCTGCGGCAAGGATCTGACGCTCCATCGGGAAGATCTTCTCGATCCACCACCTGGCCACATCGGGGACCGAGAGCAGTCGCAGCGTCTCCCCGGTCGGCGCGCCGTCGACGACGATCACGTCCCAATCGCCGGATCGATGCTGGGCTTGGAGTGCCAGCAGCGAGAACAGCTCGTCCATTCCGGGCGGGACAGTCAGCTCCTGCGCCGAGATCCGGTCAACGCCCCGCTCTATGAAGAGCTCGCCGAGCCAAGCCCGAACGCCAGACCAGTGACGCTCCAGCTCCTCCTGCGCCCGGACTTCCTGCCCCCAAAGACGGCCGGCCACCTGAACCGGCTGCGGTCCCAGCTCCGCGCACAGAGACTCCGACAAGCTGTGCGCGGGGTCGGTAGAGATCACCAGCGTCTTTCGGCCTGCCTCCGCGCAGCTACGCGCCGTGCATGACGCCACCGAGGTCTTGCCGACGCCGCCCTTGCCCGTGTAGAGGATCGTTCGCGGCACCATGACCGCGCGAGCCTAGGCCCCGTCGTTGTCCCGGGTGGATGATCACCGCGGCACATGGCCTGCTCCAGAAGCTCAGGAGACCTGCAGGGTCGCCACGATCCGGTTGAAGTTCCCCGCCAGATCGGTTGCGGCGAGGCGGACGGTGTAGCGCCCGTGGCGGATCAGCGGCGGGACCGAGAAGGCGTCCACCCCGTAGGAGAAGTATGCGCTGGTGAGGAGCACCGTCTGGCCACCCCGCGTTAGCACGATTCCCACGTGCGAGTACTTGGAGAGCCGGAAGGCGATCGAGGTCGCCTTGTCGTGCCTCACGCTGTGCGTCAGCAACTCGAGTGACGGCGGGGTCTTCAGGTAGCTGTCGAAGTGCTCGGCGGTGATGCAGTAGACGCGCGCGTGAGTGCGTGAGCACAGCTCGTGCAGGAAGCCCGTGACAAGCGTGTGATAATCGAGCGTGTCCTCCTGGCCGGGCGCGTAGAGAGACCACGCGCCGGTGTCGTAGCGCGGCACCTCAGCCTGCGCCTCGGCGTTGCCGAGTGCGAACAGCCGGGCGGCGCGGGCATCGCGGCCCACGTGCGCATAATCGTAGAGCCCGATCAGTGTCTGCAGAAAGCCGTTGATGACCGCCTCGCCGGGCGCGAACGAGTACAGGAGATAGCGGCTACCAAGCGCGGTCCTGACACTTACCCCGACGGGTGGCGCCACGGAGAAGATCGCCAGGGCGCGACGCGCGATCGTGAGATATGACTGGTCATGGAACGCCTTGTAAGCCCATGTCAATGCCTCGAGCGCCGTGCCCTGCGACATCGCGCTGGTCCACGGCGGGCTGGCGCCTTCGAACTTGAAGTAATACTCCCACGTCAAACCGCCGCCACGGAGTGCTGCCAGGGGAATGAGCTCGGCGAGCAGGTGACGCATCCTGGGGTAGTGGGAAGCTCCAGCGGTATAGAGGCCATCGGCCTTGCCGAAGCTTCCCAGCTCCTGCAGCTCGATGCCCTGGCCCGGGTAGTACTCCCATACGAGCTCCGAGCCCGTGAACTCGACGCGCTGACCGGAGCTCAGCAACGGGCCCGTCGTCCACCACTGGACGTTGCGCTGCAACGTCTCGAACAGCACGGGGAGGCGCGAGGGCGTGAGACCTGCGGCGGCGATTGCTTGCACGTTCCCGATCACGGACTGAAGCTCGATCGCGCGCGTGCCGCGCAGGCGCCTGGCGGTCCGCAGCGATGCATCGAAGGACGTGCTGTAACCACGGTACTGGGCGCGCGTGAGCTCATGCTTCTTCAGTAGCCCGGCGAGCTCACTGCCCACGGTGCGCGCGGCAACCCTCGCCCGGACTTTCAGGGAGTGGACGCTGGCTGGCGGACCGGCGAAGGCTGAGGCTGGCGCCCGGGAGGGGCCCGAGGCCGGCGCCTCGGACGGGGTTGGGGTCAGCCCCCGCAGCGTGAGGAACGGATCCTCGCGCAACACTGCATGACCGCCGCGTCCGAGCACCAGCACCGGCGCGGCCGTGGCAGCGGACGGGAAAACGAACAGCGCGATCGCGACCAAGAGTCCTCTGCGCATCCGCCAATGCTAGAGACGATCCAGCTTCCGCGCCACCGTGACCCCAGCCCCGCCGGCGTCGCACGCCCGGCCCACTCCGAGGAGCCTTACTCCTGCTCAACCTCTTGCGGGTCGGCCTCGAGCTCGTCCTCCACCTCGTCCTCGTCCTCCTCCTCGGCGAGCGCGCCCGGATGGTGGCGCGCCTGGAAAGCCTCGAGCAGCTCGTCGCGGCGGCGCTCCTGTACGGGCGCTTCGTCGGAGATCAGGACCCACTCGCCTCCCTGGTACTCCTCGGTCTCGAAGATCTCAGAATCGACATGGGGTGAGTCGTCTACGATCAGCACGATCTCGGTCTGGGGGTTGAAGTAAGTACCTGGGCGGTTGACCAGCTCGTCGAGCTCGATTGTCAGCGGATCGGCCATCTGAGTGCGCACCCTACCTCAGATCGCTGATCTCGCGCAATGGGCCAGCGGGCTGTTGCGGCCCTCCCGGCGCCGTGTGCCGATCGTCCCCCGGGGATCGGGTATCCTTGATCGCCTAGTTATTGACTGACTAGTCAGTCGGCCTTCCCAGTTTGGTCAATAAAGGAGCTTCACAGAATGGTTGACTTCACGCTCACCGATGAGCAGAAGAGCATGCGTGAGCTCGCGCATGACTTCGCCGAGAAGGAGATGCGCCCCGTCGCCTGGGAGTACGACAAGAACGGCACCTGGCCGCAGGAGGTCATCGACAAGGCCTGGGAGCTGGGCCTGATGAACGGCCACCTTCCGACTGAGTACGGGGGGACCGGCCTCAGCTTCCTGGACGGGGTCGTGATCGAGGAGGAGATCGCGTGGGGATGCTCGGGGATCGGGACCTCGCTTACCTGCAACGGCCTCGCCATCGCCCCGGTAGTGCTCGCCGCCTCCGAGGAGCTCAAGCGCGAGTACCTCGGACGCCTCAGCGAGGCGCCGCTGCTGGCCTCTTTCTGCCTGACCGAGCCCGACGCCGGATCTGACGTCTCGGGGATGAAGACCACCGCCGTGCGCAAGGGTGACAAGTGGGTGCTCAACGGCTCCAAGTGCTTCATCACCAACGGCAGCTACGCCAACTGGTACACGGTTTACGCCAAGACCGACAAGCAGGCCGGCCACCGTGGCATCTCGTGCTTCATCGTTCCCCGTGACGCCGGCGTGGTGGTCGACAAGAAGGAGGACAAGATGGGTCAGCGGGCGTCCAACACCGCGACCATCTCCTTTGACGACGTCGAGATCCCGCTGGGCCACCTCGTCGGCGAGGAGAACAAGGGCTTCAAGATTGCGATGATGACGCTCGACAGGACTCGTCCTGGCGTGGCGGCGATGGCAGTCGGCGTGGCGCGCGCCGCGATGGAGTTCGCGATCCAGTACTCCAAGGAGCGCGTCCAGTTCGGCGTACCGATCGCGATGCACCAGGCGATCCAGATGATCATCGCCGACATGGCGACCAAGGTCCACATGTCCCGCCTGGCGACTTGGAACTCGGCTGTGCTGCTCGACCAGGGCAAGCGCAACACGCTCGAGTCATCGCACGCGAAGCGCTTCGCCGCCGATTCCGCGATGGAGGTCACCACGGATGCCGTCCAGGTCTACGGCGGCTATGGCTTCATCAAGGACTACCCGGTCGAGAAGCTGATGCGCGATGCGAAGATCCTCCAGCTCTACGAGGGCACTGCGCAGATTCAGCGCCTCGTGATCGCCCGCGAAACGCTGCTGCCCCGGCGCGCCGAGGAGCCGGCGGCTACGAGCGCGTAGCGCGGCCTCGACTGTTTCGCGGGGCTCTGAGGGTTCTGAATCAATGGGGCCGCCGCGCGGCGGCATTTCTGGCTGGTCGCCGTCCCCCGCGTGCAGCTGCACGTGCCCAGATCATCTGCCGGCGCCGTCCGCCGGACGTTTGGTTCACACGGATTGCGGCTCGCGCTCCTTTAGGTTGATCCAGGAGCCGTCCGCACCGCGAAGCTGCGCGCGGGTCAGCTCACCAAACCCAACCGAGGCCACGGCGACCGTATCACTGTGCATTGCTGATCCTTTCGCATGTTGACCTGCCCGCGTGGATGGATGGTCGATTGACCGCACCGACAGTCGTACTCGTCAACCCCCTTCCCCGCCCACGCCGACCCAATCGTGACGGCATACCCGGGAGCGCAGCGCACCGACATGAGCGCGCTCTCGGTCGATCCCGATATTCCAACGGGCTCGTTCTTCCTGAGCCCGGGGCCCCCGCAATCCGGGCTCGCCGTTTGCTTTCCAGTCTTAGCTTGAATTCACAGCAATCTACGCCCGAGGGCTGAGGGGGACTGACGAATATGCGCAAGCAATTGACGATGCTGGGCGTGACGGCGATTGCGACGGTGGCGGTAGCCGGGTGCGGGAGCTCCAGCCACCACTCCACTACCCGCAAGCCCGCGCCCACGAGTGCGAGTACGACTGCGGCCACCGGCGGGACGACATCGGGGACAAGCACGAGCGCGACCGCGTCCTCGCGTATGGTGCTCCCGGTACAGGCTTTCCGCGTCAATCACCAAGCGTTTGCGTTTGTCAAGCTGACAATCAAGGGTCGCCCGTACTTCTTCCTGGTCGATACTGGCGCGAGCAAGAGCCTCGTATATCCCATCGTCGTCAAGACCCTCGGCCTTCCTGACAGTGGTCCCGCTACTTCGGCGGCGTCGCTCTGCACGCTGAGCTTGCAGCCGGTAACGATCTCGGACTGGAAGCTCGGCAACACGGCGTTGCCCACGACGGTCATTTCTACAAAGTCCACCTTTTCCGGCGTGAAGATCAAAGGCATTCCGATCGCGGGGTCGCTGGGCGCCGATGTGCTCTCGCGCTTTGGGACGGTGACAATCGACCTAGCCGGCAAGCGCCTGATCCTCGGTGGCAAGCCACCGACCGGCGGCAAGACCCTCCCGGTGAAGGTCGGGCATGCCCCCGACGGCGAGGTCGCCTTGGTGCTGCGGGCCACGATCGGCGGTAAGCCAGTCGGCTACCAGATCGACACGGGCGCGGGAAGGACGACGATCGACACGGGGGCCGCCAAGCGGCTCGGCCTTCCAGTCGCCGGTAAGAGCGTGAAGAGTCACACTTCCATCTGCTCGGCCGTGACCTTCACTCCGGTGCGCCTCGACTCCTGGACGGCGGGCGGCGTGAAGCTGCCAAAGACGGTCGTGGTCAGCTCGCACAGCTCCATCACCGCCAAGAGCAAGGGCAAGGTCGTCGGCCTCCTCGCTCTCGACATCCTGTCCACTTTCGGCGACGTGACCTTCGACTTCACGGGCCAGCGGATGGTGCTCGGCGGGACGGTCGGCTGAACGGCGTCGGGACGGCGCGCGAGCAGGGGCTGGGCGCAGACAGCGAGGAGCGGCTGGGCGGGGGGCCGCGGCGATTTCATATCTCACGCACTCGAGCCCAGCTCGATGACCTCAGCGTGCGCGTGCTTGCCCACCGCCCTCGCGAGCGGGAGATCCTTGGTCGCGAGCGGCTCGTCCAGATGCTCGGCGAGCGCGACGAAGATCGCATCGGCGGCGGTCAAGTTGTGCCGCAGCGCCCATGCGCGCCCCCGCAGTGCGAGCGTGGGGAACAGCGCCAGCGGAAGCTCGCCGAGATCGCCTGCGGCCGCCGTCGCACGGTCCGCGGCGAGACCGCGCCTCGCCTCCCGACGTAGCACCGCGAGCACCTCGAATACCAGGAGATCAGGGGCAGCGAGCTCGCCTTCGCGCTCGAGCATCATCTCGATCTGCGCCGCGACGCCGGTCCCCAGCAGGAAGTCCACGACCCCGGAGCTGTCGATGACGGTCATTCCCCGTGTTCACGGACCGAGCGGACCGTGCGCTCCGCCGGCTGATCGGGCTCGATCGCGCCTCGCGCCGCAATCCGGGCGCTCAGCTCCGCCGGAGTCGGGCGAGTCGCGCTGCGCTCCAAGACCTCGCGTAGGTATGCCGTCAACGACATGCCCGCTGTGGCGGCCCGCGCCTTCAGCCTTCGATGCACCTCGTCGGGAACGTCGCGAATCTGCACGAGCACACCCATACACGGCCCAACTATATCATGCATAGCACATACACTCGTCGCGTCAATGCTCCTTGGTCCTGACCCACTCGTGATCCAGCCGCCGCTCTGCCGCCGGCACCGTGGGCTGAGCCTGGACGGCCCTGGCTAGCTCGTCCCCGGCACGACTAGCCCGCTCTCGTAGGCGGTCACGACAAGCTGTGCCCGGTCGCGGGCGCCGAGCTTGGTGAAGAGCCTCGCGACGTGGGTCTTGGCCGTCAGCGGCGAGAGCACGAGCCGGGCGGCGATCTCGGCGTTGGACAGACCGCGACCGACGAGCGCGAGGATCTCGCGTTCGCGCGGGGTCAGCTCGTCGAGCCGGCCGGACTCGAGCTCCGGCGAGACCGTCGCGCCGCGCTCCTGGGCCACGAAAGCCTCGATCAGCCGGCGGGTAAGCTTGGGCGCGAGCAGGGCCTCGCCGCCGGCGACTACGCGGACGGCGGCGATCAGGTCGGCGGGCTCCACGTCCTTGAGCAGGAAGCCCGACGCTCCGGCGCGCAGCGACCCGAAGACGTACTCGTCGAGCTCGAATGTCGTCAGCACGACGACGCGGGTCCCCGCCAGCGCGGGGTCGCCCGTCAGCCGCGCGGTCGCCTGCAGGCCGTCGAGTCCCGGCATGCGGATGTCCATCAGCACGATGTCGGGCCGGTTGCAACGGGCCAGGTCCACGGCCTCCCTGCCGTCAGCGGCCTCGGCCACCACTGTGATGTCCTCCTCGGAGTCGAGCAGGGCGCGGAACCCCGCGCGCACGAGCGCCTGGTCATCGGCCAGCTCGACGGTGATCACACGGGCGTCTCAATCGTCGCTGCCGAGATGGGAAGGCAGGCGCGCACCCGCCAACCGCCGGCGGGGCCGGGCCCGGCATCGAGCGTGCCCTCCAGCGCGGTGGCCCGCTCGCGCATCCCGCGCAGTCCGTGCCCCGAGCCATCTCCGGTGGCGCTCGCGCCGGAGCGCTCGCCGCGTGTGCCCGCGCGCAAGTGGTCGCCGCGCGTGTCCGAGCCGGAGCCGTCGTCGGTCACCTCGATGCGTACCGCTCCGGCCTCGCGACGCACGCGGATCTGCGCGGTCGAGGCGTGGGCATGGCGCAGGACGTTGGTCAGGGCCTCCTGCACGATCCGGTAGCCCGCGGCGTGGACCGCCGCCGGCGCCCGTACGAGCGGGTCGATGTCGAGGGTGACGGACACGCCGGCGGCCCGTAGGCTGCCGGCGAGCTGCTCGAGCTCGCCCAGGCCCGCCGCCGGGCCGGCGGGCGCGGCCTGCTCGGGGTCCCGGAGCACGCCTAGCGTCGATCGCAGGTCGGCGAGCGCCTCGCCGCTGACGTGCTTGATCTGCCGCAGCGAATCGCCCGCGTGGACGGGGTCACGCTCGATCAAGTGCGCTGCGACGCCGGCCTGCACGTTGATCGCGACCATCGCGTGCGCGACGACGTCGTGCACCTCCTGCGCGATCCGCAGCCGCTCCTCGCCGACCCGCCGCAGGGCCGCCTCCTCCCGGGCCGCTGCGGCGCGCTCGGCCGACTCGTCGCGCGAGCGGATGATCTCGCCTGCCGCGATCGCCAGCAGGCAGAGCGCCACGTTCCGGATCACTACCTGAGCGAAGTCGGCCGCGATCGCCGCGAACGGGAGCACGCTGACGGCGACGCAGGGGACCACCGCGACCGCGACCCACATTGAGTGGCGCCGGTCGCCGCGGCGCGCGAGCTCGAACAGTGCGCATCGGAATCAGCACGACAGTGCTGGCGGGGTGCAGCCGCCACAAGACGAGCACGATCCCCGCGACGAGCAGCGGCGCAAGCTGGGTGAAGGTCAGCCGCCGGCGCAGCACTAGCGGAAGGCACGCGACCACCGCCGCCAGCACGCCCGTGACGTCGATCGGCCGCGAGGAGATCGCCGCGTCGGCGATCAGGACCGGCGGCAGGACGCCGACGGGCAGCCAATCGAGCAGCGTGGCGGTGGGGACGGTGCGGACGGAAGGGAAGGTGCGGGAGCTCACGGCGAACCTCATGTTGATTGTCGCGTGCCGGGCGCGCTGGGCCGCTCAGGCCGGCTGGCGGGTCTGGCGCCGCGGCGCGGAGTGGGTCTCGCTAGCCTCGACCCGGTCGGTCGCGCGGGCCTCGATCCCGCCGGTCGCGGCCCCGATCCGGTCGTGGAGCCGGCGCAGCGGCGCCGGCGCCCACCAGTTCCAGCGGCCCAGGAGCGCCATCAGCGACGGGACCAGCAGCGAGCGTACGATGAAGGCATCGACCAGCACGCCGGTTGCGGTTGCCAAGCCGATCTGCTGTATGAATGAGATCGAGCTCGTGCTGAAGGCGCCGATCGCCACCGCGAGCAGGATCGCCGCGGCGGTGATAACCCGGCCCGTCCGCCCGACCCCGGCAGCGACCGCCTGGCGCTCGGAGAGCCCTTCCTCGCGCGCCTCCTTGATCCGCCCGAGCAGGAAGACTCCGTAGTCGGTTGATAGCGCGAAGACGAGCGTCGTGGTGACCACGAAGTCGGTCGGCTCCACTCCGCCGTTCGGGGTGTAGCCGAGCAGGCCCCTGAGGTGTCCGTGCTGGTAGACCAGAACCAGCGAGGCGAGCGCCACGCCGACGGTCAGCGCGTTCATCACGATCGCCTTTGCCGGCAGCACGACCGAGCCGGTCATCAGCCACAGGACGAGGAACGTCAGCCCCGCGAGCAGCGCGATTGCCGGGAGCACCCGCGAGCCGATCGCTGCCTGCTGGTCGACGAACTCGGCGGCGGGCCCGGTGACCTTGGTTCCGAACGGCGCGTGGAGGTTCCGAACCTCGCGGACCACGCGCTGGGCGGCCGGTCCGGCCGGGTCACCGGCCACTTCGGCGTTGACGGTCCACAAGGAGCCGCCGAGCGCCGCCGGGCGCGTTGCGTGCTGCACACCGTGCAGGCTCGCGACACGTCGCGCGTAAGCCGCGACGCCGGCCTGCTGCGAGCGCGAGCCCTCGATTGCGACCGTCACCGGCGCCTGGCCGACACCGCGGAAGTAGCGGCCGGTCGCGTCCGACACCGTACGCGCGCTCTGGCCCGTGGGCACCGCCGTGCTGTCAATCGGCGACCAGACCGTGCTGAGCGCTGGAAGCGCCAGCGCGAGCATCGCCACCGCGGTGACAGTGGCGACCGCGCCCGGCCGGCGAGTTACCGCCTGCGCCAGGCGTACCAACGCCAGTCCTCGGGTCGCGCATTCGCGCGGCGCCGCGCCAGGCAGTACGAGCGCCCATTCCCTTGCTGTCCGCGCGCACCGGGGCGCGCGAGCTTGACGCCCCAGACCCCCAATAGCGCCGGCGTAAGGACCAGCGCCGGCCGCTGCCGCGACAAGCGCGACCGTCGCGCCGGCGATCCCCATCGATTTCAGGAAGCCCTGCGAGAACAGCGTCAGCGTGGCCAGTGCGCAGGCGACCGTCGCGGCGGAGAACGCGATCGTGCGACCCGCTGTCGACATCGTCGTGCGGATCGCCTGCGCCGTCGTCGCTCCGGCGCCGAGCTCGTCACGGAAGCGCGTCAGCAGGAGCAGTGTGTAATCGATCGACAGCCCCAGCCCGAGGCCGATGACGAGGTTCAGCGCGAACACGCTCAGCCCGTAGACGTGGTTGACGGCGGTGAGAGCCAGGAACGTCCCGAGCACCGTCGTGATGCCGACGATCAGCGGCATTAGCGCCGCCCGGCCGCGGAAGAACACCAGCGACAGCACGAGGAGAAACGGAAAGGCGATCAGCTCCGCCAGACCAAGGTCCTTCGAGACCGTACCGCTGATCTGCTGACCGGCGACGGCGGGGCCGCCGACCGTCACCCCGCGCACGTGGGCGAAGGCGTGCAGCGCGCTCTGGGCGACATTCTTGTCCTCGGCGCCAGCGCGCAGGGTGCCGGTGAGGAGCGCCAAGCGGCCATTCCGGGCGACCGCGGCCGGGGCGGTGGTCTGAGCGATGCCGGACACCGCCGCCAGTCGGATCCTGGCAGACGCGAGGCGGGCTCGCGAGGCGAGGGCGCCCGCGGGTGTGTTGACGAGGAGCACCACTCCTGCGGTTGGCTCTAGGTGCGTCGCGACCTGAATTTGGCGGACGGCGACCTCGGAGTCCGCGCCGGAGGGGGCGGAGCTGCCAGAGCTCTTCAGCGAGCCGGCGAGAGGACCGCCGATCGCGCCTGCGACGATCACGAACAGGAGTGCGGCGAGCAGCGTACGGCGTGGATGAGAGACGAGTAGATTGAGCATGCGGCAGATCGTGACCCGCGGCGAACCGTTGCGCATCGGCCCCGAGGAGTAAGTCACCCAGCTCGTACACCCCCGCGCGTACACCCGCGGGAGCAAATTCGTCGAGTCGGCGTCGCGAGCGGCGGCGCCCGCCGTTTGGCCGCTCGGTGTTTCGGGTAGCGCGCACTGATAGTCATTGAGATCGAGGGGGAGAACCGGATGTGTGCAGCCGACTGGCCATGCTGGGCGTGACGGTGACCGGGGCGGTGGCAGTCGACTTCGCAGGCCAGCGGATGATGCTCGGCGGGAAGGTGGGGTGATCGGAAAGCGCTCCGATGTGGGGATGCCTTCTAGGGTCCTCGCCGATGGTTGGTATAGCTGGGTGATCCCGAGCTTCTGTCCGTTGACTGACATCACCGAGCGGTGGCCGCGGTGCGTGCAGGAGTGGTTGGGGCGGCTGGGTCCGTTACGCGCGCTCATACTGTTCCTCGCGAGCGCTCGTTATGACGTGCTTGCAGTGATCCGCGGAGATAGGGGCTGGCGTTCGCTTCTGTTGATGAGGGCGCTCCTAGGCAGGCGCCGCAAGTTGGTCGTGCTGCACTTCATCGACCATCCGGTGCGCGCTGGCGGCATTGGCAATCGGGTCGATCGCGCTTGGCGGCCGATCGATCGCTGGGCCACTCGGCGAGCGGTGCTTCGGGCTCAGGTTCTCTCATCCTGGGAGCGTGAGCAGTACGCGGAAGCGTTCGGCGTGGAGTCGGAGCGCTTTTGCTTCATCCCATTCGCGTGGCGGATGCGCGCCCATGGTGCGTCGCTCCCAACTTCGTCGAGTGAGGGTGTGATCGCGGCCGGCCGCGCATTCTGCGACTGGCCGACGTTGTTCGAGGCCGCCAGCTCGCGACCCTGGCCGCTGCTGGTCGTCTGCGCAGAGCACGATCGGGCCCTGGTCGAGCGTCTCAACGAAGATCGGCGCGCGACGTCCTGTCTGACATCCCGCACGAGCACGTACGCGAGCTGATCCGCGAGGCGGCCGTGTTCGTTCTTTCGAGGCATGATTGGAGGCGTCAGCCACGGCCAAGTCCGCCTTTGTGATGCGGTCGACGCCGGAACGGTCGTTGTCGCCTCGCAAACGAGGAGCCTTGAAGACTATGTCGAGGACGGTCGCACCGCGATGCTGGTCCCGCCCGGAGATTCGGATGCGATGCGAACGGCGATTGACCGGATACTCAATGATCCCGCCAAGCGTGAGCAGCTTGCGCGTGTGGCCTTTGACCATGCCGCCGCGTGGACGTGGGACCAATACCTAGCTGCCGTCGAGGCGTTGGTCGGAGGCGGTGCGAGGGTCCTGGCTCCCGGCACCGTTGCGGCCGGTGCTCCTCCAGACGCAGCGACCGCTACTCCGTCGCGCTGAACTCCCAGATCGCGATTGCCAGCATCGCGAGACCGAGCACGAGGATCACCCCTGCCTCGAGCAGCCCCGGGACGTGCCATCCCCACCACGTGACACCGGGGTCCAGCGCGTGGCGAGCGGCAGGGGAGATCGTGAGGTGACCGAAGACCAGACGGCGCATCGGATCCACGGCATAAGTAAGCGGGTCAAGCCGGTTGAGCACGCTGAGCCACCCGGGTAGGCCCGAGACCGGGAACAGCGCTCCTGAGACGAAGAACATCGGCATCACGATCATCTGCATGACCCCCATGAAGGACTGCATCTGCTTGATCTGTACCGCGATCATCACGCCGAAGGCGGTGATCGCGAAGGCGAGCAGCACCTGCAGGGCGAAGATCCCGAGGATCAGCAGCGGGTCGTAGGGGACGTGCACCAGGCCCGCGAGGCAGATCACGATCACGCCCTGGATCCCCGCCACCGTCGCCCCGCCGAGGCACTTGCCGATCACGATCGAGCTGCGGCGGACAGGGGCGACCATCATCTCGCGCAGGAACCCGAACTCGCGGTCCCAGACGATCGAGGCGGCCGAGAACATCGCCGTGAACATGACGGCGATGCAGAGGATGCCCGGGTAGATGAAGGTCTTCAGGCTGACGCCGTGGGTGCCGGCGCTCGACAGACGCTGCAGGCCGGCGCCGAGCACGAACAGGAACAGGAGCGGCTGCACGAGCGAGGTGATCATCCGCAGCTTGTCGGCGCGGAAGCGGATCAGCTCGCGGCGCCAGACGATCTTGATCGCACGCAACTCGGAGCGCAAGCTGCGCTTCGGGACGCTGACCCTGACGACCTGCCGTTTGGGCGCGGCGGAGGGCGGCGGCTGGGCGGTCTCGGGGCGATCGCCCACGCCCTCCTCCGCCTGCCCGCGGCCGGCTGCCCGCTCTCCATCCAGGCTCGCCTCAACCGGGCGGATGCCGCGTCCTCCGGCTGGCTCGCCAACGGCGGAGGGCGCGTGAATCGTCCGGCTGCTCATCGCCGAGCACCCATCATCTGCATCATCACGCGGTTCTTGTGCTTGCTCGAGTCCTCCTCGGCGTCGCGGATCGTGGTTCCCGTGTAGGACATGAAGACATCGTCGAGTGTTGGGCGGCTGACGCTGACCGCCCGGATCGGAACCCCGAGCTCTGCGAACAGCCGCGGCACGAACTCCTCGCCACCGGGGACGCCGAACGTCACAGCGCCTTCGGACACGTTGGCCCGTACGCCGAAGCGATCCTCCAGCGCGGCGATCGCGGCGTCGTCGTCTTCGGTTTGGATTGTGACGCGGTCCGTGCCGACGCCCGCTTTGAGCGTCTCAGGGGCGTCGAGGGCGACGATCTGACCGTGATCCATGATCGCGATGCGGTCGCACCACTCGGCCTCGTCCATGTAGTGCGTGGTCATGAAGATCGTGATCTCCTCACTCTCCTTGAGCTCGCGGATGTAGGTCCAGATCGAGCGCCGCGTCTGGGGGTCCAGGCCGATCGTCGGCTCGTCGAGAAAGAGCGCCCGCGGGGAGTGCATGAGACCGCGGGCGATCTCCAGCCGGCGTCGCATTCCGCCTGAGAAGGTGGCGACGGGGGAGTCCTTGCGGTCCCACAGCCCCACCATCTCCATGAGCTGCTGCATCCGCGGCGCCACGAGATCCGACTGGACCCCGTAGAGCTCGGCGTGCAGCTCGAGGTTCTGCTGCGCGGTCATGTAGCCGTCGAGCGTTGGGTCCTGGAAGACAAGTCCGATGTTGCGCCGCACGTCGTCGCGCTCGTGTACGACATCGTGCCCGGCGACCCTTGCCGAGCCCGAAGACGGCTTGGCAAGCGTGCAGAGCATGTTGATCGTGGTCGTCTTGCCGGCCCCGTTGGGCCCGAGGAACCCGAACACCTCCCCCGCCGCGACCTCGAAGTCCACGCCGCGCACCGCCTGAACGTCGCCGAAGGACTTCGCAAGGCCCTCGACGACGACGGCGGGTGCGGGTGGGGTGGGTGAGGGCGCTCCGGGCGCGGGTGGGGTGGGTGAGGGCGAGGACGCACCGCGTGCCGGCGCCGCGATTGTGCCTGCGGGCGCCGCGATTGTGCTCTCGTCGTTGGTCGCCATAGCGTTTCCGAACCTTACGGGGTCAAGCCTGTTCGTCCTCGGCGAGGATGCGGTAGAGCGCGCGACGCGTCTCGGCGAGGATCTCCGCAGCGCGCGCTCGCTGGGTCTCGTCGCCGACCGAAGCCACCTGCCAGGCGGCCTTGCCGGTCTGCATCAGGAGCGACCGCATCTCCCACATTGGATTTGCGCCCTCCTCGCCGTCATCCCACGGCGCCGGCTCCTCGGAGCGGGTCGCCAGGTGCTCACGCCCGGCATCGGTGATCTCGAAGTGCCTGCCGCCATCGGCTTCGGTGGCTCTGACCAGGCCCTCGTCCTCGAGCTGGGCGAGCGTCGGGTAGACCGACCCCGGACTCGGGCGCCAGCGACCGTCACTGCGCTCTTCGATCGTTTGTATGAGCTGGTAGCCGTTGCGCGGCTCCTCGGCGAGCAGCAGCAGGAGCGCTAGCCGGACATCGCCGCGTCGCGCGCGACCCCGACCGCCGAACGGACCGCCGCCCATGCTCCCGAAGGGACCGCCGCGCATGTGGCGCATTGCGGCGAAGCGCTCGAGATCCTCGGGGCTCGGGCGCCCCCGGCCCCGGCCGCTCTTGGCGAACGCCCATCCGCGCGAGCCGGGCCCATGGGGGTGTCCCCAGCCTCCGCGGCCGGGCCATTCACCTGCGTAGACATAGCAAGTCATCTGGTGTACCTCTCGTTTGGTTGTAACGATAGGTGGACGATATATCGCGACTGTTCTTTTGTCAAGAGCTAGTCGCGGGCTGGGAAAGAGTGCTGAGGTGCTCACGGACGAGGACGACCTCCCGCCGAGTCCGGGCTGACCGCCAGAATCCGCCGATCGCGTTTCGCGACGTCTGCCCGTCCGGGGCCGTCGGCGCTCCCGGCCTCGTACCGGTGTGTGCGACCCGCCCTCAGGCTCGTGACGAGAACCGCGCGTCAGCACGGGCTGATCTGCCAGCGCACGCTCGGTCCGAGCTCCAGGACAAGCCCGCCGGGAGTGATCAGCTCCCAGCTCGGTAGGTCGTCCTGCGCTTCCCGCCGGGGGGGGGTACGACGTCCAGCCGGGAGCCATCCGAGAGCCTCAAAGCGCAGCTCGCCGCCCTCGTCGATGACGGCGTCGTCGATCGAGCCCCCGCGCAGCTCGATCGGATCCGCCGGTGACCATTCGGCGTCCTGGGTGGCCAGGCGCCACACTCTCCGACCGAGTCGCGGATCTCGAAATGGAGCACGTCCGGATAGGCCACACGCGCATCGGTGACCAACCCGCGCATCGCGCGCAGGAGACTGAGCGGTGAGGCATCTATCTAGGGCTGCGCTGATCGTCATCAGCGTCGCTTCCTTCTCGCCGCCAGGAGACCAGCTCGACACAGCTCATGCGCGCCTCCCGCCCGACTTCTTCTCGGCGCGCAGCGCCTCGCCCGCCTGGCGGGTCAGCGCTGCGAATCCCCCGACCCTCCGCGCCGTGACCGGATCCAGTCGGCGACCTGCTGGCTGAGGTCGCCGAACTGCGAGCCCATCGTCGTGACGTTCTCGCCAATCTCGCGAAACAGGGCCCGGAAGCGCTCGGCGTAGAACTCCATCGCGTCACCGGCCTCCTCGCGCACGTCGCGCTCGTCGCCACGGCGGCGGTACTCACCGCGGACGATGCGGTCGTACTCGCCACCCTGGACCCACTTCATGACCTCCGAGACGCGCCTGACTGCGTAGGAGTGAGTAGCGCCGATCTCGTAGAAGAAGCGCCGCACGCGATCGGTCGGATCATCCCAGCTCTCGTACTCCATCGCCTGGGCCATGAAAGCATCGAGGTCGAGTCTTTCGGCGGGTAGCCCGCCGGCGGTCACCATTAGCGTGCGGCAAACGATCTGCGGGTCGCGTACCGCCAGCGTGGCGGCCCGGTCGCAGCTCAGCTCAGCCGCGCGAATCCATTCGAGCAGCACCGCCTGCACCGCTCGCAACGGCAGCCCGACCGGGAATGGCACGTTGCCGCCGGCGCGCATGAGGATGTCCAGCGCCGTCATGTAGAGGACGTGATCGGAGAGGATGTGCCCAAGCTCGTGGGCGAGTACGACGCGTTGCTCGCCCGGGCCCAGGCGCTCCAGCAGCAAGGAGTCGATCACTACGATCGGGTTCTGCGAACCGATCGCGTGCGCGTTCGCCGACATCGCGCTGTGCACATAGAGGTCGTAGCTGCGCGGCATGTCGAGCACCTTGCAGACGCCGAGATGCTGTGCCCACAGCTCGGGGAGCTGGCGCGCGCCGGCCTTGATCGAGTTGCCGAGGTAAAACTGGCGCAGCGCGCGTTCGTAGCGCCACTCGACGAGCTTGCGCACTACCGTATCGAGCATCGGAATCGCCTTCAGCGCGGCGGTCGCGGCTCGATCGGCTGGATGTTCGTACGCCTTCGGGGAGATGTCCGCATAGGGCTTGATCGGTTCGATGCTCTGTCGTGGGATCTCAGGCACGGCGTCGCTTAGCGTACCGACCTACTAGGGGCGCAGGGGACATCTCTGCGCACCAGGACTAGACTCCGGCTGACTGCGGCCCGTGGGCCGCAGTCACTTTGCTCCACGAACCCGAACGAGAGGCTCATGTTCGTCTTCAAAGCCGCCGTGGTCGGTGCCGGCACGATGGGCGGCGAGATCGCGCAGACGATCGCCAACGCCGAGATCCCCGTCGTGCTCAAGGACATCGAGCAGGAGCTCGTCGATCTCGGCATCGAGAAGGCCCGCTCGCTGTGGCAGGCCCGCGTCGATGTCGGCAGGATGGACGCGGCCGGGCTCGAGCGCAAGCTCGGCCTGATCACCGGTACTACCTCCTATGACCAGTTCGGCGATGCCGATTTCGTGATCGAGGCGGTGCCCGAGCGGATGGCCGTCAAGCAGGCGGTGTTCTCAGAGCTCGACGAGGTCACGCCCGGGCATGCGATCCTATCCTCGAATACGTCGTCGCTGTCGATCACCGAGATGGGAATGCTCACGAGCCGGCCCGACAAGGTCGTCGGCTTTCACTTCTTCTATCCCGCTTCGGTGATGCGGCTGATCGAGGTGATCGAGGGCGAGGAGACATCTGCGGAGACCGCCCAGGCAGCGGCCAACTTCGCGCAGGCGATCCGCAAGCTGCCGATCCGCTGCGGGGAAGCCCCGGGCTTTGTCGTAAACCGGGTCCTGAACTCTGCCGTCTCGGAGCTGTGGCGCGTGCAGGAGGAGACGGGGGTCGACGTCCAGGCGCTCGACAAGATCGTCGCCGAGTCCAAGGTGGCGCCGATGGGGCCATTCTTCCTTGCTGATCTGCTGGGGCTCGATACGGTGCTCCACGTCGCCGAGCACCTCAACGAGGCGTATGGCGATCGGTTCTTCGTCCACGAGCAGATGCGGTCGTTGGTCGCCCGCGGCGATCTCGGCACCAAGTCTGGAAAGGGCTTCTATGAGCACGGCTGAAATCGATCCCGTCGCGCTCGTCGAGCGCTTCACGCTCAAGGCGCTCGTCGAGTGCTGCCTCGTGCTCGAGGAGGGCATTGCACCGATGAAGGACATCGACCTCGGAATGATGGCTGGGGCGGGAATCATCCCCCCGCCGTTCGCGCGCGCGGACCAGACGGGGCTCGACGAGGTGCTTGCCAAGCTCGAGCGTGCCGCAGGGCAGTGGGGCGAGACCTTCGAAGCACCGGCGATCCTGCGCCGGCTCGTTGCCCAAGGTCGCCTGGGCGTCAAATCCGGGCAGGGCTTCTTCCCCTACGCGCGCCCGGATGCCGGCTGGGACGAGAGCCCGGTGAAGCTCGAGACCCGGGACCAGATCGCAATCGCGTGGCTCGACACCCCGCCCGCGAACTCGATCTCATCGGAGGTCGTTCAGGCGCTGCTGAAATGCTGGGACGCGGTCAACGGCTCGGAGGAGGTTCGCTGCCTCGTGCTTGCCTCCGCCAACCCGATGCTGTTCTGCGCGGGTGCCGACATCAAAGCCTTCACCACTATGGACGCCTCTGCCGGCCGAGAGCTGGTCCACCAGATGCACGAACTGATGCGCGCGATGGAGGGCTCGAGCATTGCCACGATCGCCGCCGTCAACGCGCTCGCGCTCGGGGGCGGCTGCGAGCTGGCGATGGCTTGCGACTTCCGCATCGCCGCAGAGTCGGCGATCTTCGGCCAGCCCGAGATTAACCTCGGGATCATCCCGGGCTTTGGCGGCACCCAGCGGCTGCCGCGGCTCGTCGGCCACGGGCGCGCGCTGGAGCTCAACCTGACCGGTGAGCCGATCGGCGCCGTCGAGGCATACGAGATCGGGCTCGCCAACCGCGTGGCCCCCGATCACGAGTTGCTTGACACAGCGCTCTCATGGGCGCGCAAGCTGGCCACTCAGCCACCGCTCGCGATCGAGCAGATCAAGCTCGTCTCGGGCACCGCGGATCTCGATGCCGGAATCGATGCCGAGCAGCACGCGTTCGCAAGAGTGTTCGGCTCCGAGGACGCCAAGGAGGGAATCTCCGCGTTCCTGCAGAGGCGTACCGCGCGCTTCACCGGCAACTGACGCGCCGATCGCCGGGAGCCCGGGCATTGGTGGCGCGCCCGGCGGGACCGTCCTACCTGCCGGGAACCTTGACCGCGTATTGGCTGGGGGCGATCGGAACCACCGGTTCAGGGATCTGGCCGATCCGGTTGATCAGGTCAACCCACTGACCGGGCTTGAGGATCTGCTGGATCTCCCCAGCGAGCTTCTTGTTCTGCCCGTACAGAGGAACGAACGTGACCTGGACGCGGTCTTTGTGGTCAGGCAGCGCGAGCGTGTTGGTCTGGCCCTTGTAGCTCATCGTGCTGATGATCTGGTCTGGCTTGAGCGCGCCTTGCAGGGTCAAGAGCCGGCGAACCGTCAGGTCGGTGATCGACCCGGACCCCTGGTGGCCGAGGACGGGGACGTTGTTGACCTTTGAGATGTCGGCGCTCGAGCCGTTGGCGCCGGCCGCATTGGGGCCGCACGCGAGCCCGGAGATGGACGGATCGAGCCCCGACGCGGAGAGAAACTCGATCGTCGCCAATATTCGGCGGTCGATCAACCCGGCTTGGATGTCCCGGCGCCCGCACGCGTAGACCTGGACGTGCGGGTCGATGAGGATCGAGTTGGTGAGCTGCGCCTTGGACTCCAGCAGCACTTGGCCGACGGTTGGATTCTTTCCCCCGGGGCCGTAGAACGGATCAACGCCCGCGGCGCGGTAGACGGCGGTCGCCTCGAGCAACTTCCAGCCGTCGAGGATCGGCTTGGGGTCGATCGGCGGCGCGTTCTTGCCGGCGGGCCGGACCGTGAACAAGAGGTGCGAGGCGCTGGCGGGGGCTGAGGCGCTGGCGGGGCTGGCGGGGCCGATCCTCCCGAGGATCGTGCCGGATACCACAACTGCGCCCGCCTTGAGCGGCTGCAGCGTGTACTGGTTCTTCCCGAGGTGCAGGACGTCTGAGAAGTAATTCTGGAAGCTCGAGATCGGAGCGCTGGTGGTGTGTAGCTGCAGATCGCCGCCGGCGGCATAGGACGCCCGGCGCGCGGGATAGGCGAACAGGCGCTCCTTCACAATTCCGGCCGGCGCCGGCTGGGCGCTCTGGGCGGGAGCCGAAGTGACCGGAAGCGTGGTCGGCTTCGTCTTGGTTTGCCGCGTGGCCTTCGCGGCGCTGACGGTCGCCGGCGCCTGCTGAGCGCCCGCGCTCGCCGGAGCCTGGGGCTTGGGAGACGGCTTCGTCGGCGCCGAAAGCTCCGAGGCGATCTGCGCGGCGGTGACCTTGACGGGCTTTGGTACCGGATACTTCGAAGGGATGGATCCCAGGTTGGCGTAGGTGTAGATGTTCCCCGTCGAATCCTGGAGCTCGATAAAATGCCCCAGCTTGTCGCTGTGGCCGACCTTGAGTATCTTGCCATCGGTGACCGCCACCACCGGCGAGCCCTGATTGGCGAAGATCGAGACGCCCTTGCTGGCGGGGTTGGAGTCGATCGGGACAGCCGCGTTGGCTGACTTCACGCGCCTGGTCGCGAGCCGCTCGACGCTGTCATCGGCGTACATGGCTTTCGCTGCGACCGGGAAGTGTCCCTCCACGAGGCCGGTCAGCGCGCCGATCAACTGATTGGGGATGCCGCCGATCAGCTTCGCGCGCAGTAGCACCGATTGCACGTACCAGCTCGCGTGGTTGTAGGCGAAGATCGCCTTGGGAAGATTCTTCGAGGCCCCCGCCGCGGCCAGGTACCGCGCCGCCGTGAAGATCGCGTCAACGGGGTTGTAGGGGTCGGCGGTCCCGGTCCCTGTCGCGTCAACCGCGTATTGCTTGAACGTTGCGGGAAGGAACTGCATCCAGCCAACGGCCCCGGCGGACGAAACCGACAGGTTGCGCCCATAGTCTGTCTCGATCTCGTTGATCGCCGCCAGCACCTGCCACGGCACGTCGTATTCGATCCCAGCCGCCTGGTAGATCGGCAGCAGGAATGGCGGGATACGGAAGCTGTCGATGAAGAAGTTGGGCACTCCGATCGGCGACGGCCCAGGCAAGGCAAAGCTGAACGTCGGGTTGGTCGGGGTCGGCACACCACCTGCGCTTCGCATCGCTCCCGGCTGTGCGGGAGCCGGCGGGGGCGTGGTGGTTCCTGGGGGGCCGGTCGGCTTGCTGGGAGCCGCACCGTTGCCCGGAGGCTTCTTGTGACCGGGCCCCTTCTTGGTCCTCGGCACGTGTGTGCTCGGACGCTGCAAAGTCCCGGGCCCCCTGGGGTGTGGCGGGGACTGTGGGGTGCTGCCCGGGGTCGTAGTCCCGGTCGTGGTCCCGGGCGTTGCGGGTCCGGTGGTCGTGGTCCCGGGCGTTGTGGGTCCAGGTGCGGCCGGCGAAGCGGTGCCCTGGGAGCTCTGCCGCGGCGCAGGAGCGGGAGATGGAGCGGAGGAAGCGCACGACTCCGAGACGTGGAGGACGGGTCCCAGTCCGCCGGGCAGCGAGATCGATGACGGCTGCGTCCCGGGGGGGACGTTCACGGCGATGGACAACTGCCCCCCGCCGAGCAGAGTGACCGTGAGCACGCAGGGCTCAGTCGAAGCCGTCGCCGTCGGCAAAGCCTCCAGGCCAATCCCGGCAACCACTAAGCCCGCCGTTACGGCGGCCACTTTCAGCTTCCCGCTCAACACCGTGGTCTCTCTCCTCCCGCGTGACGCGTCCGCAGTGTACTTTCGCCGCGACCACATGGCGGCGCGACGCGCACGGTACCGACTGTCGCGGAGCTTTGCAACGTCAAACCGCCTGTCGAGCGCAGATTTCAATGAAAAGTGACGGTTGATCGTGGACTCTCACGTTCGACTTCAGCTCGAGGCCGTCCGTTTGGGGCGCAGGAGGATCGGGTCTAGACGACCGCGCGATAGACGGACCGCGCGATCGACGGACCGCACGATAGAGTCTCCACCGATGACCGAAGACGAGGGCTTGCGTGAACGAGTGACGCGCCAGGGCGAGGAGGCGATCGGCAAGCTGGCCCAGGAGCTGATCGAGAACCCGATCGTCAGCGGCGCGCTGTCGGCGGCGTTTGAGACGCGAGAGCGTGCGGTGCGTGCGCAAGAGGTTGCGATGGGCGCGCTCAACCTTCCGTCGGCCAGCGATCTAGAGCGGCTTACGCGCCGCCTGCGAGGCGTTTCGCAGCGCTTGGAGGGCATCGAGGACGCTGTGGATCGGCTGGAGCAGCGGATAGAGGGGCTGGGTACGACGAGCGTGGTACGCCAGCACCTGGCCGCGATCGAGGCTACGTTGAAGCGGATCGAGACCGCGGGCGCCAAGCCGGCGGGCGCCGCCCCGGCGGACGCCAAGCCGGCGGGCGCCGCCCCGGCGGACGCCAAGCCGGCGAGTGCCGCCCCGGCGGGCACCAAGCCGGCGGCGGGCGCTAAGCGGCATTAGCCTCCAGCCTGCGATCGACGCAGGGCCGCATTCCGGTCAGAGTCAGCAGGCAAGCGCTCGCACGGCAAGCTCGCCCATCCGCTGCTCGGCGGATCTCAAAGCCTCAGGATCGATTCGTGTTCGAGAGGGCAGGACGATGTCGGAGACCACCAGCAGCGAGCCGGCGTCTAGACCCTGGCGCGCGGCGAGGGCGAACAGGGTTGCGCTCTCCATCTCCACCGCAAGCGCACCTGCCGACAGCCATTCCTGTTCGCGGCCGTTCGCTGCATCGTAGAAGAGGTCGGTCGATGCGACCAAGCCGGCACGGACGCTGCCCGCGCTCAGAGCTGACTGCTCTGAGCCTGCGCTGACCACGCTCAGAGATGACGGCTCTGCGCCTGCGCTGGCCGCCAACGGCTCTGAGCTTGCAAGGGCCGCCACCGAAGATGGCTGCTCTGAGGCGCTGCTGGCGGCGGCCAGCAGGGCGGCCAGCAGATCCGGGCTCGCGGCGGCTCGAGTGCCCGCGCCGAGCGCGCGGCTGGTGCCGTCGGCCGCGATCGACTCGGTGGCGATCACGATCTCGCCCAGGCGCAGCGATCGATCCAGCGCGCCGCAGGTGCCCACGCGCAGCAGCCGCGCGGCCCCGAGCCTGGAGAGCTCGGAGATCACGATCGCCGCACTCGGTCCGCCCATCCCAGTGCTCTGAATCGTCAACCCGGCGCCGTCTGCGGCAGTGCCCGTGTAACCCCAGAGGCCACGGTTGTGGTTGAACATCTTCGGGGCCTCCAACAGTGACTGGGCGAGCAGCAGGGCGCGTCCGGGATCGCCGGGCAGCAGCACCCGCTCGGCCAGCTCAGCGGTCGGGTGCAGATGGATCGTCGTGGGCGCCAAGGCGCACGAGGTTAGACTCTGCGCCGGCATGCACAGTCTTCTAGCGACGATCCCGACATGACGGTCTTCAAGTCCGCGTTGGAGTTCCGCGAGGTGATGGATCGCGCGTTCACGCTGATGAGCGAGGACGCTGACATGGGACCTCAGCTCCGTGACGCCGACACGCCGCAGCGGTTCGAGTTCACCGATCTCGATCTGGTTGTGAATATTCGCGCTGGAGCGCCCAACGAGCCGAACCTGGCGTGGGAGTGGTCTGACGACGTCGCCTGGAAGCCAAAGGTCGAGATGACGATGAGCGCAGACACCGCCAACAGGTACTTCCAGGGCAAGGAGAACGTCGCGATGGCGATCGCCCGGCGCCGCATCAAGGCAGGTGGCGACGTCAAGGCCGCGCTGGCGATCCTCCCGATCACCAAGCCCCTGTTCGCGCGCTACCGCGAGCTGATCTGCGCCGAGTATCCGCATTTGGAGGTTTGACGCAAGCGCAGGAGCTTCTGGAGCCACGCGTCCGAGACGCTCGCCTACTCGCTCCGGGCAGGCCCGTAGTGGTGCTCTACTCCGGCGGGCGCGATTCGACCTGCCTGCTGGATCTAGCGGTTACGATCGCGGGCCGGGGCGCCGTCCGGGCGTTGCACGTCAACTACGGCCTGCGCGATGACGCCGACGCGGACGAGCGCCACTGCGCGGAGTGCTGCGAGCGCCTCGGCGTGGCTTTTTCTGTGAGCCGTCCGCGCCGCCCTGAAAGACCGCTGGCGCCGGCCGCAAAGCCGGTGGCGGGCAAGCCGGTGGCGGGCAACCTCCAAGCCTGGGCCCGCGACGCGCGGTATGGCGCGGCAGCGGGGCTCGCGCTCGCTCGCGGTGGCGACGTGGCCGCGGGCCACACTGCCACAGACCAGGCCGAGACAATTCTCTACCGGCTGGCGTCCTCGCCCAGCCGGCGTGCCCTGCTGGGGATGCGCCCCCGTGAAGGACTGCTCGTGCGCCCGCTGCTCACGTTCACCCGCGAGCAGACCGCCGAGCATTGCGAGCGGCGAGGCCTGGGCTGGCGCGAGGACGACTCAAACGAGTCCGGCGTGTTCGCCCGTAACCGGATCCGTAGCGGACTGCTGCCAGCCCTTGTCGCGATCCACCCCGGTGCGCAGGCGAACGTGCTCGCGTTGGCGGATCTGCTCAGAGACGAGTCTGAGGTGCTCGACGCGCTCGTCGACGAGGTGCTCGCGGAGGCCAAGGAGATCGAGCTCCTCCGGCTGCGCGAGCTGCCGCACGCGGTGTCCCGTCTCGTCGTGCAGCGATTGGCCGACGAAGCGGCGGGAGGGCTCGCGCCGGGAGCGGGCCGCCGGGCGCACGAGGTCCTGGCCTTGCGGACGCGGGGAACGGCGGCGCTGGATCTCGGTAACGGCGTCAGGGCACTGGCCGAGTACGGTCGCCTGCGTTTCGAGAGTCGCGACCTCGTCTCCGAGCCCGCGTTCGTGCCGGCGCCGGTAAGCCTGCGGATCCCCGGCGCCGTGCAGTTTGGTGAGCAGGAGGTTCGCTGCGAGCTCGGGCAGCCCGCGCACCCGGATGACGCGCGCGCCGGGCACTCACGTCAGCGAGAGCGAGAGCGCCGGTGGGAGGAGGCCGGGGTGCTCGACCGCGACGCGCTCGGCACGGAGCTGATCGTGCGCTCCTGGCGCAGCGGGGACCGGATGGCGCCGCTCGGGTTGGGCGGGAGCAAGAGCCTCCAGGACCTCTTCACCGCGCGCCGGGTTCCCCGTCTCGAGCGCGGGGGGGTCCCCGTGGTTCAGTCCGGGCAGGAGATCGTCTGGGTGGCCGGGGTCGCAATCTCCGACCGGTTCAAGGTCACCGCCGCCACGCGGCAGACGGCACGGCTCACGGTGAGCGCACGAAGAAAGCGCAAGCGGGATAGCGCGGCCGCGGCGAGTCCGAGCGACGAGGCTCACGCTGCGCGAGAAAAAATCGCGCGTCAGCGCGACATAAAATACAACGCCGTGACCGACGAGGATGCGATCGGGGACATACTCGTTCCGGCCGAGGACCTTGCGCACCGGGTCCACGAGCTCGCGGCTGAGATCTCAAGCGATTACGCGGGTAAGGACCTGGTACTGATCGGGGTCCTGAAGGGCGCCGTCTTCTTCCTGTCAGACCTGATGCGCGACCTGGCGATTCCCTGCGAGGTGGACTTCATGGCGGTGGCGTCGTATGGGTCGGCGACGAAGTCCTCGGGCGTGGTGCGGATCCTGAAGGACCTCGACGCGGTGATCGAAGGCCGGGACGTATTGATCGTGGAGGACATCGTGGACTCTGGCCTGACGCTCCAATACCTGCTGCGCAACTTGGGCGCGCGCGATCCTCGCTCGCTGGAGGTCTGCGCGCTGCTGATCAAGCCCGAGCGCCGCAAGGTCGATCTCCACACGCGTTACGTCGGGTTCGAAATTCCCGACCGATTCGCGATCGGCTACGGGCTCGATCACGCCGAGCGCTACCGCAACCTGCCCTACGTCGCCGCGTTGCGGGAGTAAAGCCGTGGCGCAGCGGCGAACGGACGTGCTCGGTTGGGCCAGTGGTGACTAGACGTGGTGCTCGAGCTCCGATCCCTGGCGCAGGGACGCTCAGAGCCTCAAACGCAGGTGCTACGCTTGCCCATCCTCGTTTCCCAGCCCACGGCGCGCTTAGCGCGCGGTGACGCCCGGATGCAAAGACTCCCCTTATGAGCAGGTTCTTCAAGAGCGCGTTGTTCCCGATCCTGATCGTGATCGTGCTGGCGTTCTTCGCCCAGAAGCTGATCGGCTCCGGCAGCCATGCCCCCAGGCAGACGTTCGGCACCCTGGTGAGCGACCTGAACAGCAATCAGATCAAGAGCATGTCGATCCACACGAAGGACAACACGGTCAACGCGACGACCGCGAGCGGGCAGCATTTCACGGTCGGCTATCCGGACAGCTACGCCGGGCAACTGATCAAGGAGGCCCAGCAGCACATCCCCGGTGCGGGCAACGCGCTCGATGTCCAGGGCAAGTCCTCGAGCGGGTGGCTGTCGTTGCTCACCTACGCCTTGCCGCTGGTGCTCTTCCTGGGTCTCTGGTTCTTCCTCATGAACCAGGTACAGGGCGGCGGCTCGAAGGTGATGTCGTTCGGCAAGTCGCGCGCCAAGCGAATGTCGGTCGACAGCCCAAAGATCACCTTCCGGGACGTCGCCGGGGTCGACGAGGCCGTCGAGGAGTTGCATGAGATCAAGGAGTTTCTGGAGAATCCAAAGAAATTCCAGGCGTTGGGGGCGCGGATCCCGAAGGGCGTGCTCCTGTACGGGCCGCCGGGCACCGGCAAGACGCTTCTGGCGCGCGCGGTCGCCGGTGAGGCCGGCGTGCCGTTCTTCTCGATCTCGGGCTCTGACTTCGTGGAGATGTTCGTCGGCGTGGGTGCCTCGCGTGTGCGCGATCTGTTCGAGCAGGCCAAGCAGAACTCCCCCTGCATCATCTTCATGGACGAGATCGACGCCGTCGGGCGCCACCGCGGTGCGGGGATGGGCGGCGGTCACGACGAGCGCGAGCAGACCCTCAACCAGCTCTTGGTGGAGATGGACGGCTTCGAGATGAAGGACAACATCATCTTGATCGCGGCCACCAATCGCCCGGACATCCTCGACCCCGCGCTGCTGCGCCCGGGGCGCTTCGATCGCCAGATCGTCGTGGACCGTCCTGATCGCTTGGGGCGCAGAAAGATCCTCGAGGTCCACACGCGCGGCAAGCCGCTCGGGAGGGAGATCGACGTCGACGTTCTGGCCGGACAGACCCCCGGCTTCACCGGCGCTGATCTCTCGAACCTCGTCAACGAGGCCGCACTGCTGGCGGCGCGCAACGGCAAGCGCGAGATCACCCAGGTAGAGCTCGAGGAAGGGATCATGCGGGTGATCGCGGGCCCGGAGAAGAAGACCCGCGTAATGAGCAACAAGGAGCGCAAGATCACCGCCTATCACGAAATGGGCCACGCGATCGTCGGTCACTATCTGCCGAACTCCGATCCGGTCCATAAGATCTCGGTCATCTCCCGAGGACAAGCGCTCGGTTACACGATTTCGTTGCCCACCGAGGACAAGTTCCTGACTACGCGCGCGGATCTGCTCGACACGATGGCAATGACGCTTGGTGGGCGCGCCGCTGAGGAGATCGTCTTTGGCGAGATCACGACGGGTGCCTCCAACGACCTGGAAAAGGTCACCGCGACTGCGAAGCAGATGGTGATGCGCTTTGGGATGTCCGAGAAGCTCGGGCCACGGGTGTTCGGGCACGACCACGGCATGCCATTCCTGGGCAGGGAGTTCAGCGCCGAGCCCGACTACTCCGACGAGATCGCACGGGAGATCGACGACGAGATCCGCAGGATCGTCGAGTCTTCGCACGTGCAGGCTCAGGACATCCTGGGCGCGCACCGCGCCTCGCTCGAGAAGCTCTCCGAGGTCCTCATCAAGCGCGAGACGATCGAGAAGGAGCAGTTCGAGGCACTGCTCGGCGGCTCAACGGAGGAAGAGGTCTTCGGCGCTGAGGCGCCGCCACCGCCCGACGTTCCGGTGCCGCGCACGCCGGCCGAGCGGGCCGGTCGCGAGGCGCCGCGGCCCCTGCCGAGGCCGGGCCTCGCCGGGGGTACCGCTGAGTAGGGATGCGGTGGCCCAGCTGCGGGGGCTTGGGCGGGTGCTTGCTACATAATGCTCCAATATGGAGCAAAATGCTGCACGCGCCGACGTGGCTCGCTGAAACGCGCCGGCCGGTGACTGACCGCCAGGGACGCGTTGGACGGCGCCAGGGACGCGTTGGACGGCGTCCGGGACGAGTTGGACGCGTGACGCTCACCGCGACTAGGGTGTGGCTGCCGATTGCGATCGCGCTGGCCGGCGTAGTCGCGATCGCGGTGGGTCACGCTCAGACCGCGACCGCAAGCGCAGGCGTGGGACTCTTGATCATCGCGCTGATCGTGTGGATGATCAACTGGCTGTTCCGTATGAGCGTCGAGAGCAACCGTGAGCGCGACCGAGAGGAGGAGGCGCGCGCGTACTTCGATCGGCACGGGCATTGGCAGGAGGACGAATGACCGGCGGCGCTCACGTTGCACCCCGGGAGGGACGAACGACCGGCGGCTTTCGGATTATGGGGGTGGTCAACGTCACCCCTGACTCCTTCTCGGACGGGGGCAGATATTCGGAGCCGGAGGCGGCGATCGCACACGGGCTCGAGCTCGTTGCGCAGGGCGCCTCGATCCTCGACATCGGCGGCGAATCGACCCGCCCGGGAGCTGAGCCAGTGAGCGCGGCGCAGGAGTTGCGCCGCATCCTGCCCGTGATCGAGGGCCTAGTGTCGGCCGGCACGCTCGCCCAGATCTCCATCGACACCTCTAAGGCTGCGGTCGCGGCCGCCGCGCTCGCAGCCGGAGCGACTTTCGTCAACGACGTGACGGCGCTGCGCGGCGACCCCGAGATGGCAGGTCTCGTAGCGGGCAGCGGGGCAGACTGCTGTCTGATGCACATGCGCGGTGAGCCGCGCACGATGCAGCTCGATCCACGCTACGCGGACGTCGTCGATGACGTCAAGGCCTTCCTGGCGGAGCGCTTGGCGTTCGCGATCGACGGCGGCGTGGCGCGGGAGCGCATCATGCTCGACCCCGGGATCGGGTTCGGCAAGACCGGGGAGCACAATCTCGAGTTGCTGGCGCGCCTGGACGAGCTTGTAGCGATCGGGCGCCCGGTGGTGATCGGTAGCTCGCGCAAGGGCTTCCTCGGCGCCATCACCGGCCGCGCGGTGGACGATCGCGTCGCCGGGACGATTGCCACCAACGTCCTCGCTTACGAGCGTGGAGCGCGGGTGTTCCGCGTGCACGACGTGGCGCCGGTCCATGACGCGCTCGCGGTGACGGCTGCTACGGTCACTGCGCCATGGGCCACGAGGACGCCGACGAGTTCGACGAGGTAGACGCGGACGACGACGGCGAGGAGGCGGGCTCCGAGTCCGAGGTGACGATCGAGATCAGCGGCCTGTCGCTCTTCACGCACATCGGGGTAAGCGCTGCCGAGAGGGAGGTCGGGCAGCGTTTGCTGCTGGATCTGCGGCTCGACGTCGGCGAGTGCGACGCCACCATCACCGACCGGATCGAAGACACCGTCGATTATGCGCAGGTATGCGATGCAGCCAACCTCGTCGCCCAGCAACGTTCCTACAAGACGCTCGAGCGTCTCTGTGCGGCGATTGCCGAACGCTTGCTGGAGCAGTACGAAGCCCACGCCGTATGGGTCAAGGCCGCCAAGCCCGAGCCGCCGCTGGCGCTGCCGGTGAGCGAAGTGTCAGTCGAGGTGTGGCGCGAGGCAGAAGAGTGAACGTGTGGCCGCCGAGGGGCGGCAAGGCGTGCCCGCTGGCGTGGTGAGTGACGGACTGCCCGCTCACCTGGGTTACCTGGGGCTGGGCTCCAACGTGGGCGAGCGACGCGCGCATCTGCTTGCGGCGGTGGACAGCCTCCCGCGCCACGGCGTGCGGGTGCTCGCGTCATCCCGGGTCTACGAGACCGAGCCCATCGGCCTGGTGCTCGAGCAGCGCGACTTCCTGAACGCCTGCCTGCGGATCGAGACGGAGCTCGATCCAGAAAAGCTGCTGCACGCCTGCAAGCAGGTGGAGCGGGTGCTCGGGCGACGGGCGGGGGGCGTTCGCCATGGCCCGCGGGTGATCGACGTCGACCTGCTGCTGCTGGGAAAGCTCGAGCACGGCACCGCCGCGCTGACGCTCCCGCACCCGGAGATCGCGCTGCGGAGGTTCGTGCTCGTGCCGCTGCTGGAGCTCGAGCCCGAGCTGACCATGCCAGACGGGCGCCGGCTCGCCGATGCGCTCACGGCGCTTGGGCCCGGGCAAGCGGTGCGGGAGACCGGTCCGCCTCTGCACTGAGCGCGCCGCCCCCTGGGCGCCGGGCGGCGTGGTGGTGAGCGTCGCCCGCCGAGCCCGCGGCCCCGTCCTCTGAGCGTCGTTCCCCGCGCGCGCGCCGCAGCTGCGCGCGCGTCCCCGTGGTAGAGCAGGCGACGAGCGTAATGTGGCCTCGCCAATGCTGCTCGTGGTCGATGTCGGTAACACCCAGACGCACTTCGGCCTGTTTGCGGAGGGCGAGGTACAGCCGGCGCAGGACTGGCGCTTCGCGACGGTCCGCGAGTCGACGGGCGATGAGCTGGGCGCTGTCTTGTCGAGCCTGCTCGCATTGCGGGGCCTGCGGTTCGCGGACATCGACCGCTCTATCGTCTGCTCCACGGTCCCCCAGCTCCCCGAGCGCTGGACGGCGATGGCGCATCGCTACCTAGGCCACGGGATGCTGATCGTGGGCCCTTACATCCGGACCGGTATGCCGATCCGGATTGACAATCCTCATGAGGTGGGGGCCGATCGTCTCGTCAACGCCGTGGCAGCCTACGAGCGGGTCCGCGACACCTGTGTCGTGGTGGACTTCGGTACCGCGATCACCTACGACGCGATCTCCGCGGCCGGGGAGTACCTGGGCGGGATCATCAGCCCGGGCGCCGAGATCTCGCTCGACGCGCTCTACGAGCGCGCCGACAAGCTGCCTAAGGTCGAGCTGGCCGAGCCGCGCTCGCTGATCGGGAAGTCGACGGTCGACGCGATCCGCAGTGGAATCGCCTACGGCATCGCCGGTCAGGTTGAGGGGATCGTGCGCCGCCTGCGCGCCGAGCTGGGCGCGAGCACCACAGTCATCGCAACTGGGGGCTTGGCGGCGGCGCTGGTCCCGTTCGTACGGGAGGCGATCGACGAGGTTGACGACATGCTGACCCTGGCGGGGCTGCGGTTGGTCTGGGAGCGCAACGCGGGTTGAGGCGCTCACGTTAGGGGGCGGCGGTGGCCGCGGGGATCACGAAAGTCCTCAGCCCGGTATTGGCACCTCGGGCGTGCGCGCGACGGTGGCGGCGAGGATCAGGAAGGACATCCGCCGACGGTCGGCGGGGTCCGCAGCGGCCATCTCATCGTGCGCGTCGAGCAGGGCCGTGATCGCTGTGAACACGGGTGCGTCGTCGATCTCCTGCGGCACCTCGCACGCCAAGCGCGCCAGCGCGAGCATCTCTGCGCCCTCTGCGCCACGCATCGTCATGATCGTGCCGAGCAGGAGGAACTCGGAGACACGGTCCAGCAGCACGTGTGGTGCCCGCTCGCGCTCCCCGGGCGCGGGACCGCACGCTACGAGCTCCGAGCCAGCCGCGATCCGCAGCGCCTGATCGGAGGCGACCGAACGGATCTGCACTGGCGAGAGACCTGCCTGGAGCGCGCAGCGCAGCATGAACGCCGCCGAGATCGCCGTTGTCCCGTACGGCGCATCGCTGGCGAACAGGATCTGTCCGGGCGCGATGAGGGAGAACAGCGTGCTCAGGTCCGCTGGCATGAACCAGGCCGTGTCGAACAGCAAGTTCGGATGCTCCGGCGCTACGCGCCAGATCCAAGAGAGGTCGCAGATGGCGGCATGGGCAAGGATCAGGCGCGCGTCCGGGAATACACCGGCCAGGGCCACGGCGTGGCGCCCCAAGGCGGGAATGCCCCGGCCGGCGTGAATCAGCACCGGCAGCCGGCGCTCCTGGGCCAGCGCGACCAGCGAGCGAACGACCGGATGATCGAGCGTAAATTCCTCCGCGCGCGGGTGGAGCTTGATTCCGCACGCGCCGGCTGCAAGGCAGCGCTCGGCTTCTGAGACCGCATCCGCACCCGCATTCGGGTTCACGCGGCAGAACGCGTGCAGCACGCCGCCGCTGTCGCGGACGGCCTGCAGCACCGTGTCGTTTGCCGGCCGGTAGCCGCCGGGCTCGTGCATCGGGAAGACGAACGCTCCCCGTGCCGACGCGAGCTCCAGCACGGCGAGGAGCTGATCGCGGCTCTGGCTCATGCCATCGGGATCGTTCTGGCCGATGTGCGTGTGGGCATCGAACAGCTCGATGCCCGGAACCTGGTCGAGCGCGATCTCGGTCCAGGGGCGCAGTAGGGTATTGAGGTTCACGACGGGATTCGTACCATGAATACGATGTCCGCCGCTCTCACCGACCCCCGCGATCCTCAGCTCCTCACCGACTCCGGGGCCTGCCAAGCGCGCAACGACCCCGGCAAGCCGACAGCCGTCGCGGACTCCCGCGCCTCCAAGGCCCTCACCGACTCCTGGGCGCTGGGCGGGGTTGCACTCGAGAACCGGGTCGTGCTCGCTCCGCTGGCGGGGATCGGCAACTGGTTCGTGCGCCTGCAAGCCAAGCGCTACGGGGCTGGTCTGGCGGTGTCAGAGATGGTCTCGAGCTTCGCCGTGCACCACCGCAATGAACGGACCTGCCGCGAACTGTTGCGAATCCATCCTGAAGAGCACCCAGTTGCGGTGCAGCTCTTCGGCCACGATCCGGACGTGATGGAGTCGGCTTCCGAGTGCGTCGCCGCCGCGGGTGCGGACTTGATCGATCTCAACATGGGGTGTCCGGTCCCAAAGGTGTGTAAGACGGGGGCCGGCGCGGCGCTGCTGGCCGAGCCCCAGCGCGCCATTGCGCTCGCCAGGGCCGCCGCCCGCGGTAGCGGCTTGCCAGTGACCGTCAAGCTCAGGTCCGGCTGGTCTCCGGGCGACGAGCGCGGGATCGAGCTCGCGCGCCGGCTGGCGGACGAGGGCAGCGTCGCGGGGCTCTGCATCCATCCACGCCACGCATCCCAACGTCACAGTGGCGTGCCTGACTACGGCCTCGCGCGGGCATTGGTGGACGAGCTGCCAATTCCCGTGCTCATCTCAGGTGGGCTGCGCACCGCGGAGCAGGCTCGGGCGGCATTCGAGCAGACGGGCGCCGCGGGAATCCTGCTGGCGCGTGGCTCGCTGGGTAACCCATGGCTGTTCGAGCAGCTACTGGGCATACGAGTGGCCGAGCCCGACGCGCACGAGATCCTCGCCGAGCTCGACTGGGTGATCGATCGCGCCAGCGAGCATCTCGGTGCGCGGCGCGCAGCGCGTTACCTGCGCAAGTTCTATCCGTGGTACCTGCAGCGGCTTGGCGGCGGAGCAGCGTTGCAGGCGGCGCTGCAGACGGCGCCCACGCTAGGCGCGGTGCGCGAGATCCTGCGCGGCGCAAAGTGGGACGACGGAGCGGCGCCGGCATCTACTCGGACCAGCTCGCAATGAGCGTCGGGCTGCCCCGTCGGGCAGCCACTCCAGGTCCCTCAACAGGGCGGCTATACTCGCCGCGCACGCGAGCCCGACTGCCTGTAATCCCGCCCCGCAGGGCGGGATTTTTCTCGTTCGCAACGATCAAACGACCCCGAGATATCTGCGATGCCCAAGGATGTAATTCTCACCCCCGAAGGGCTGGCCATGCTGAAGGCCGAGCTCGACCAGCTCTCGACTACAGGTCGCCGCGAGGTGGCGGCCCGGATCAAGGAGGCGCGCGAGTTCGGCGACATCTCCGAGAACGCCGAGTACGACGACGCCAAGAACGAGCAGGCGATGCTCGAGGCGCGGATCGCGCAGCTCGAGGACAAGCTGCGTTCGGCGACGGTTGTCGACGCCTCGGACCTCGGGACCGACGTCGTCCGGGTCGGCTCGGTGGTCCACGTCAAGGACGGGGACGGGAAGTCCATCAAGTACACGATCGTGGGCTCTGCCGAGGCGGCGCCAGCCGATATGCGGCTCTCCAACGAATCGCCCGTCGGCAAGGCTCTGCTCGGGCGAAAGCGCGGCGACGAGGTCGTCTTCACCACGCCCAAGGGCGAGCGCAGGCTCAAGATCACGAAGATCGACGTCAGCACGAAGTAGTGGCTCATCCGCGGATCAGCCACTAGCTAGGCGGATGGGTCCGGCGTGGTCGACCAACCCGGCGAACAAGCCTCCGCCTCCTCCTCGGGGGTGCTCGCCGCGCGGCGGCGCAAGCTCGAGTCACTGCGCGCCGGCGGGATCGAGCCGTTCCCGCACGAGTTCCGTGGCACCGAGCCGATCGCGACTGTGCGCGCCGCGCATGCCTCGCTGACCGCGGGCGAGGAGGCGCTGACCGGGGGCGAGGAGGCGCTGACCGCGGGCGAGGAGGCGCTGACCGGGGGCGAGGAGGCGCTGACCGGGGGCGAGGAGGCCTCTGCACGCACCGCAACGCATCGCGTAGCGGGCCGGCTCGCCGCCCGGCGGGGCCAGGGGAAGATGGCGTTCCTGGACCTCGTCGACCGCTCGGGGCGGATACAGCTCCAGGCGCGCGCCGACGTGCTGGGCCCGGAGGCGATGGACCGGTTGCTGGACCTCGACCTCGGCGACCTGATCGGCGTCGACGGTGCGGCGTTCTGCTCCCGGCGCGGGGAGCTGACGCTGCGGGTAACGCAGTTCACGCTGCTGGCAAAGTCGTTGCGTCCGCCGCCGGAGAAGCATCATGGTCTGCGCGACGTCGAGACGCGCTTTCGCCACCGGGAGCTCGACCTGATCGCCAGCGAGGACGCGCGCGAGCTGTTCACGACCCGCGCTCGGATCATCTCCGCGGTACGCCGCTTCCTGGACGCAGAGGGCTTCGTCGAGGTCGAGACCCCTGTTCTGCAGCCGCTCTACGGCGGCGCCGCCGCGCGGCCCTTCACGACCCACCACAACGCCCTGGACCGCGAGCTCTACTTGCGGATCGCCACCGAGCTCTATCTGAAGCGGTTGATCGTGGGCGGCTTGGAACGGGTCTACGAGCTCGGCAAGGACTTCCGCAACGAGGGTCTCTCGCCCAAGCGTAACCCCGAGTTCACGATGCTCGAGTTCTACGAGGCGTATGCCGATCACCTCGATGTCGCCGCGCGCTGCGAGGCACTGGTGTCGTTCGTCGCCTCGGAGATCGGCTACGAGGGGCCCTTGCACTTCTCGCCGCCGTGGCGGCGAGAGACGCTGACGGGCGCGATCCTGCAGCGCACTGGGGTCGACATCGCCCAGCTTCCCGAGCGCGAGGCACTGGCCGGCGAGATGCGGGCTCACGGGATCGCGGTTCCGGCGGATGACAACTGGCCCCAGCTCGTGGACGAGCTGCTCTCCAAGCACGTGGAGCCGACTCTGATCGAACCGACGTTCGTGCTCGACTACCCCGTCTCGCTGTCCCCGTTCGCCAAGCGCCACCGGGAGAAGCCGGGGCTGGCGGAGCGCTTCGAGGCGTTCGCGGGGGGGATCGAGCTCGGGAACGCGTTCACCGAGCTCAACGACCCCGACGAGCAGCGCCGGCGCTTCGAGGATCAGCGCGCGTTGGCGGGTGGCGGCGACCTCGAGGCGCAGCCCTACGACGAGGCGTTTGTCCAGGCGCTAGAGCACGGGATGCCCCCGACGGGTGGAATCGGGATCGGGATCGACCGGCTCGTGATGCTCCTCACCGGCCGGCGCTCGATCCGCGAGGTGGTTCTGTTCCCCGCGATGAGGGACTGACAGCGACCTTCCCGCACTGCAGCCTCTCAGCGCCAGCCTGCGGATCTCTATGGTTCCCGGTCCCGGTCCCGGTCCCGGTCCCGGCTCCCGGTCGCCGGTGCGGTGCGCCAGCTATCGCGTGAGGCTGGGAGAGCGGCTGTTAGACTGAGCTATGGCCCGAGAAAAGAACCCCATTTCTCTCATCCCGTTCATCCAATTTGGCTTGGGCGCCGAATAGGATGGGTAGAACGGGAAGCTCCGCGTCCCCGCAGTCGCCCCGGCAGTTGATTGCAGCCGGAGCGTAGAGACAGATCCAGAACCAGAACACACCCCGACCGACCAACCGCCCGCCACACCTAAAGAGAAGGATCATGTTCGAGCGATTTACAGAGCGAGCCCGCCAGGTGGTCGTCTTGGCACAGGAAGAAGCACGGACGCTCAAGCACAACTACATCGGTACCGAGCACATCCTGCTTGGCCTCCTGCGCGAAGAGGAGGGCTTAGCGGCCCGCGTGCTGGAGTCACTGGACATCACGGTTGAGCGCGTCCGGGCTCAGGTGGTGCGCATCGTCGGGTCCGGCGAGGAGGTCACCTCCGGCCAGATCCCATTTACACCGCGCGCCAAGAAGGTGCTCGAGCTCGCCCTCCGCGAGGCTTTGAGCCTCGGCCACAACTACATCGGGACCGAGCACATCCTGCTCGGGCTGGTGCGCGAGAACGAGGGCGTGGCAGCGCGAATCCTGCTGGACTTCGATGCGGACTCCGAGAAGATCCGCAACGAGGTGATTAGGATGCTCTCGGGTCCGGGCGGCAGCCGCCAGCGCGCGGGCGCTGGTGCAGGCGCCGGTGGCGGCGCGGGCGCCCAGGGCGAGGGCAAGAAGTCATCCAAGCTGCTCGACCAGTTCGGGCGCAACCTGACCAAGCTCGCCGCCGAGAGCAAGCTCGATCCCGTGGTGGGTCGTGAGACGGAGATCGAGCGCATCATGCAGATCTTGTCCCGCCGCACGAAGAACAATCCGGTTCTCGTCGGCGAGCCCGGGGTCGGCAAGACAGCCGTGGTCGAGGGGTTGGCCCAGCGGATCACCGACTCCGACGTTCCCGAGCTACTGAAGGGCAAGCAGATCTACACGCTCGACCTCGCGGCGCTGGTCGCCGGCTCGAAGTACCGAGGGGAGTTCGAGGAGCGCCTGAAGAAGGTGATGAAGGAGATCACCCAGCGCGGCGACATTATCCTGTTCATCGACGAGCTGCACAACCTCGTAGGCGCCGGTGCCGCCGAGGGCGCGATCGACGCGGCCTCGATCCTCAAGCCCGCGCTCGCGCGTGGTGAGCTGCAGACGATCGGCGCGACCACGCTCGAGGAGTACCGCAAGTACCTCGAGCGTGACTCTGCGCTGGAGCGCCGCTTCCAGAAGATCACCGTCGACCAGCCCAGTCCCGAGGAGACGGTCCAGATCCTCAAGGGCCTGCGGGATCGTTACGAGCAGCACCACAAGGTCAACATCACCGATGAGGCGCTCGCGGCGGCGGCCGACCTGGCCGACCGCTATATCTCTGACCGCTTCCTGCCCGACAAGGCGATCGATCTGATCGACGAGGCCGCGTCGCGGATGCGGATCAAGTCGATGACCTCGCCACCCGTGTTCCGCGAGCTCGAGACAGAGATCGAGGACACACGCCGCGGAAAGGAAGAGGCGATCGAGGCGCAGGAGTTCGAGAAGGCCGCGAACCTCCGCGACCAGGAACGTCGCCTCACGCAGAAGAAGCGTGAGCTCGCCGAGCAGTGGCAAGCCGGTGAGTCGACCGAGCGCCCATCGATCGGCGAGGAGGAGATTGCCGACATCGTCTCGATGTGGACCGGCATCCCCGTCTTCAAGCTGACCGAGGCCGAGACGGCCAAGCTGATGCGGATGGAGGAAGAGCTCCACAAGCGCGTGATCGGGCAGCACCCCGCGGTCGAGGTCGTCTCGAAGGCTATCCGGCGCTCTCGCGCTGGGCTAAAGGATCCCAAGCGGCCGACCGGCTCGTTCATCTTTCTGGGGCCTTCAGGCGTCGGCAAGACCGAGCTCGCCCGCACGCTCGCCGAGTTCCTGTTCGGTGACGAGGAGACGATGATCCGGATCGACATGTCGGAGTACATGGAGAAGCACGCCGTTTCGCGCCTGGTTGGCTCGCCTCCGGGCTACATCGGCTACGACGAAGGCGGTCAGCTCACCGAGGCTGTGCGTCGCAAGCCGTACAGCGTGCTGTTGCTCGACGAGATCGAGAAGGCCCACCCTGACGTCTTCAACATCCTGCTTCAGATCCTGGAGGACGGCAGGCTGACAGACGCGCAGGGGCGAACCGTCGACTTCCGTCACTGCATCGTGATCATGACCTCCAACATCGGTGCTTCGGAGATCGCGCGCAACACGCCGCTCGGCTTCGCCGTTTCGGACGACGAGACGGGGATCACCTACGACGACATGAAGAACCGCATCATGGGCGAGTTGAAGAAGGTCTTTCGCCCCGAGTTCCTCAACCGGATCGACGAGGTGATCGTCTTCCACAAGCTCCCCAAGGACCAGATCAAGGAGATCGTCGAGCTGCTGTTGCGGCGGATCCGCGAGTCGATGGCCGAACGCGAGCTGCAACTCGATCTCAGCGACGATGCCAAGGACCTGCTGGTCGACAAAGGCTGGGACCCCTCGATGGGTGCCCGCCCGCTGCGCCGTGCGATCCAGCGCTACATCGAGGATCCGCTCGCAGACTTCGTCCTGCGCTCGCAGGTCCCCCCGGGCTCGACCGTGCTCGTAGAGCCGAGCACACCCGAGGAGAACGAGGACGGGGACCGGGATCGCAGTGACTCTGAGGTCAAGCTGACGGTGATCCAGCCCACGCCCAAGCCGACCCCGGTCGGGGTCGGTGCAGAAGGTGGTGGCGGTACGGACGATCCCGACGCCGAGCAGGATCCGGACGTCCCGGACGCTCCCGCGGACGCTGAGTAGACCCCCGAAGCGATTTCCGGCCGCCGTCGCCCTCGCGACGGCGGCCGCGCTGTTGCTCGGGGGCTGCGCGAACAAGTCGGGCGCTGGGCATGGGGACGCGGGTGGTCGGCGTCGCGCACAGACGGTCAACGTCGGGGCTGCGCGGGTCATCCCAGACTTGTCATTGCGCGCGGGCACATCGGTCTCTCGGACGCTACCGGCGAGCTCGTGGGTGGCGTCGTTCGACGTGCGCTTGGCGACGGACAGCCGGCTCGAGATCAGCCTTGGCTCCCCCGCGGCTCTGCTGCGGCTGAGCCGCGGGGCCGGGGCGTCTACCGCCCCCCCGGCGTTACTCGACGGCGGCAGGTCCTACACGCTGGCGCTTGCGCGTGGGTGGCTCGGGGATGGCTGGCGCCATGTCGAGGCTACCGCGAGCGGACTGACGATCGACGGGCGCTCGTTCCCGCTCTCGCCACGGGGCGCGCGGGAGCCGACCGGCCGGTCGGAACCGTCCGGCGGGTCGCGGACGTCCCGCGGCCCTGCGAGGCCCGGCGGCCCGGCGACGTCCGGCGGCCCGGCGACGTCCGGCGGAACGGGGACGAAGATCAGCTTTCGCGCCACCGGCGGGCGCACGGACGTCCGTGCGCTGATCATCAGCGCCACCTCGGATCGCGGTGCGCTGCTGCTCCATCGGCTCGCCGAGCTTCACGCGCGCATCCCGGCGCGCCAATTTCCGATCGGTGCCGACGTAGTGGATCGAATCCACTACGGCTCCACCTACTGGACCAGCGGATTCTGGCCCGGCGTGCTGTGGCGGGCGGCTGTGCTGGCGCCGGCGGGCGGGATGTTCGCGCGCTGGGCCTTGCAAGCGACGCTCGGGCACTTCGGCCAGGAGACCGCGGACACCCATGACGTCGGCTTCATGTATGGCGAGTCTTCCTTGGCGGCGTGGCAGGCGCTGTGTCAGGGGCGCGGGGTGCGCCCACCGGCCCGCGGGGATCGCGTCGTCGCTCCCGCAGCACTGTGCACGCGGCTGAAGCGCAGCGTGCTGAGCGCCGCCGGCGAGCTATTGGTTCTCGCGCGCAGCAACCCCGGGGCGGGCACGATCCCTACCGACGCCACCAGTCCCCGGGGCGACACGATCATCGACAGCATGATGAACATCGCGATCCTGTCGTGGGCGACCCGCGTCACGGGAAACCTCGCCTACGCGCGCCTTGCCTCCCATCACGCGCACGTCGTCGCCTCGCTACTCGTGCGCTCGAACGGCTCCACCGCTCAGTCGGTCAACTTCGACCGCGCCAGCGGCCGCGTGCGCTTGATCTCGACCCACCAGGGCCTCTCGAATACGAGTACCTGGTCGCGTGGCGAAGGTTGGGCGGTGTATGGCTTCGCCCAGGCCGCAGCCGACCTGAAGGACCCGAGCCTGCTTCGCGTCGCAGTACGCGCGGCCGGCTATGTCGATTCTCACCTGCCGACCGGCGGAATTCCTTTGTGGGACTACGACGCGCCGGCGGGGGCCCCCCTCGACGTCTCCGCGGGTGTCATCACAGCAGCCGGCCTGATGCACCTGGCCGACGCCTGCCATTCGCTTCCCGGCGTATGCGGCGACTCGGCCGGGCGCTGGTCCTCGCTCGGCCGGCGGATGCTCGCGGCCGCCCTCGGCCGCGAGGACGATCATCCGCCAGTCGGATTTCTTGGCGACCAGGTCCTCAACGAGCGTGGACGTGGATGCTGGTGCGACGGCGGTGAGCTGATCTTCGGGGTGACCTATGCGCTGGAGGCGCTGGGGCTGCAACGGGCCGCAGGGGCCTGACGATCGCCGATTCGCGCACGCCACCGGTCAGGCGGTCAGGCCGCCGCGTGCCGGTAGGGTCCGCGCTATTCCAGGTCTCTTTCCCTACTGGACGCACTCGGAGCTGGAGCAGCGTCGCCAGCGCTCGCGCGCGTTCTACGTGACGCGTTACAAGCGAGAGACGCGGCGCTCGCTCGACGAGATCGAGCGTGGGTGCTAGATCGAGGTCGAGGCTCTGTTCGCGGCAACGGCCGAGTTGCGGTTGCTCGCGATTTCCCCGATCTGTTCGTGAACGAGCCGCGGTTGCTCATGCCGGCGCGGTTCGTGACCCGGCCGGTGATCAGCGCCACACGCTGAAGATCGTCGGGCAGGAAGGGGGTCCCCTGGCCTCGACCCTCGAGCTCCTCGATCGGGAGCGACAGAGAGGGGGTTTGGCTTGCACACAAGCGGCCGCTCAGGCCCGATCCCGAGCAGACCGAGCGCGCGATTGCTCTGACAGCCCCGCGATCGCGACGGCCTGCGGATCGCTGTCGCTCCCGGTCGGTTTGCCCCGTGCCCCGACGGTCAATTGATCGTGAGGCCGATCTGTCGGCACCTCGGCGTAGCCTGGCTCGAGTGCCTCGGCCTTCCTCGATCCACGTCTGCGCCGCCTGCGCCCACCAGAGCACTCGCTGGGCTGGGCGCTGTCCGGGCTGTGGAGAGTGGAACACGCTCGTAGAGGAGGCGCGCCCCCGCCCGCGGGCGGGGCGCGGTTTCGGGTTCGACGAGAGGTCTGCCGGTGGCGGGGGTGCGGGCGCCGTGGCAGCCTCACCAGTTGCGCTGCGCGATGTAGCGGCACAGGAGCGCCGTCGCTTGAGCACCGGCATCGGCGAGCTGGATAGCGTCCTCGGCGGCGGTATCGTGCCCGGCTCACTGGTCCTGATCGGAGGTGCCCCCGGGATCGGCAAGTCGACGCTGACCACGATGGCGCTCGCGAACCTCGTCGCCGCGGGCCACCGAGCGCTCTACGTCTCAGCCGAGGAGTCCGCCGCGCAGATCCGCCTGCGGGCACAGCGGCTGACTGCCGGTGCGGCGCTGGACATCCCGGTGATCGCCGAAACCGACCTGCAGACGGTGCTCGCGACGCTCGAGCACGAGCTCCCCGAGGTGTGCGTGATCGACTCCGTGCAGACCGTTCACTGCACCAAGCTCTCCAGCGCCGCCGGCTCGGTCGCCCAGGTCCGCGAGGTGGCTGGGGAGATCATGCGCGTCGCCAAGGCGACGGGGATCGCGGTGCTGCTCGTCGGTCACGTGACCAAGGACGGCGCCCTCGCGGGGCCCAGGGTGCTGGAGCACCTGGTCGACTGCGTGCTCCAGTTCGAGGGCGAGCGCGAGCGGACCTACCGCACCGTGCGCGCCACCAAGAACCGCTTTGGCTCTACCAACGAGGCGGGTGTGTTCGAGATGCGCGACCAGGGCCTCGTCGAGGTGCTCGACGCCTCGGCGCGGTTCGTGGGCGAGGCCACGCGCGCCCCCGGCAGCGTCGTGCTGTGCGCGATGGAGGGCTCTCGCCCACTGCTCGTTGAGGTGCAGGCGCTCGTGTCGGCGTCCGAGCTCGTGCCGCCGCGCCGCGTTGTCTCCGGGCTTGACCGCAATCGCGTCGCACTAGTATTGGCCGTGCTCGGGCGCCACGGCGGGATCGGGCTCGGCGCTTCTGACGTGTTCGTAAACGTCGTCGGTGGGGTCAGGGTCGAGGAGCCGGGGTGTGATCTCGCGGTCGCGCTGGCCGTGGCGGGCGCCGCACGCGGGGTGGCGATGAGCGGGCGCGACCAGCGACCGCTTGCGTGCTTCGGCGAGCTGGGCCTGACCGGCGAGCTGCGCGCCGTCGCCCACGCTGAGCGCCGGTTGACCGAGGCAAAGAAGTTCGGCCTCGCGCCGGTGCTCGAGCCGCAGAGATGCGCGACTCTCAAGGCGGCGCTCGGCGCTGCTTTGACGGTTCAGGTTTCCTCGCCGGCTTCGCCGGCTGCCCGGGTCCGGTGAAAATAGGGGGGAGAACCCGAGCGCGTCGCGACCCGAGCGCTACTTGCCTCAGGGGACCCTGCGCGCGCCATAGCTCGACAGTCGAGGACAGCGCTCAGACGACTGTCGTGTGCGTGTCGTTATCCGCGCTCCACGCGACAGTCGCCTCTCAGAAGAGCTCGACTGTCGAGTTCTGACGCCCGGTGGCCAGAGCTTGTGCCGGAGCCGAACTGCCTGGTCGCTGTGCTGTGTTCCCCTCCAGCGAAGTGTGCGGGATGCCCAAGGGTGACCGTCCCCAACCTCAAGACCGGCTAAAATCGCTCTTCTATGGCGTCGCGCTCCGCGGAAGAGCTCAAAGAAGAGCTCGAGTCTCGCCAGGAGTCGCGCATGGTCAGGGCGCTGGAGATGGTCGCGCCGGGTACGGCGCTGCGTGACGGGATCGACAACATCCTGCACGCCCGCACCGGAGGGTTGATCGTGATCGGCGACACCGACGAGCTCGGGTTCCTGTTCTCCGGAGGGATCAAGCTCGATCTGGACTACTCTCCTACCCTGCTCTACGAGCTCGCAAAGATGGATGGCGCGATCGCGCTGAGCTCGAACGCGACCAAGATCGCGCACGTGAACGTCCAGCTCACGCCCGATCCGACGATCTTGACGCTGGAGACCGGGACTCGCCACCGCACCGCCGAGCGCGTCTCCAAGCAGACCGATGCGCTCGTCGTAGCGGTTTCCGAGCGCCGCGGGGTCGTCTCGCTGTTCGTCGACGGGAGCAAGTACATGCTCGGTGACATCCCCGTCGTGCTGGCCAAGGCAAACCAGGCGCTAGCCACGCTCGACAAATACCGCGGTCGCCTGGATCAGGTATCCACGCGCTTGACGGCGCTCGAGTTCGAAGCGGGCGCGACGCTCCACGACGTCCTCAGCGTCCTGCAGCGAACCGAGCTGGTGACGCGCATGGCAGTCGAGATCGAGCGCTACATCGTCGAGCTCGGTGCCGAGGGGCGGCTGATCGAGATGCACCTCGACGAGACGATGGTCGGAGTCGCTGCGGACAAGGCCGCGCTCGTACACGATTACTTGGTGGATGACAGCGACGAGGCGTTCGCGACGGCGTTCGATCAGCTCGTCCGTCTGCCCCATCAAGACCTCTTGGACTTCGGGCGTCTCGCCGAGCTCCTCGGCCACGACCGAAAGCTGAACACACTCGACTACCTCGTCTCGCCGCGCGGAATTCGTATCTTGGGTCACATTCCGCGGCTGCCGAGGCTCGTAGTCCAGCGGATCGTCGAGGACTTCGGAGGACTCGAGGAGCTACTCGCTGCAGCCGACGGTGACTTGGAGACCGTCGACGGGGTGGGGGAGATCCGGGCGAAGGACATTCGCGAGGGTCTTCGCCGCCAGCAGGAGATCAACCTGGTGGATCGGTATCTACAGACCTGAGACTTAGCGAACGTATGAAAACGCCCGCGGGTTCTTCGCCCCGCTCGGCATGGACAAGGAGGACACCATCACAGAGCAAGACGGGATGTCTATGGAGGATCTCGAGAGCCTCGAGGCTGTCGAACTATTGGTGCAGATCGAGTTCGAGATCGGCGACAACGTCGTGTATCCCCACCATGGCGCCGGAAAGGTGCTTCGCAAGGAGCTCAAGGAGGTTCTTGGCGAGCGCCGCGAGTATTTGACGATCAAGATCCTGCACAACGACATGACAGTGATGGTCCCGACCGAGAACGCAGCGCTTGCGGGTCTTCGCCGCGTGATCGACGAGGAGACTGTCAAGAAGGTGCTCGCCGTCCTGCAGGACGAGTGCTCCGAGATGCCCAAGAACTGGAACCGGCGGTTCAAGCACAACCGCGACAAGATCAAGACCGGCGACATCTACGAGCTCTCGGAGGTGGTACGCAATCTCGCCATTCGGGAAGCCGACAAGGGGCTTTCGACCGGCGAGAAGCAGATGTTCACGCGGGCGAAGAAGATCCTCGCCTCCGAGCTGATGTACGCGCTGGAGATGGATGAGGAGGAGGTCGACGAGCACCTGTCAGAGCTTCTCCGTGAAGGTTCGGGCCAGAGCGGTGGGGTGGCCGAGGATGTTGTGGCCGTGGCAGCGGCGAAGTAGTCCACGGGCGGACCGACGGTAACCCTCTGATGGCGGTCGCGTTGATCGTGGCCGCGGGACGTGGCGAGCGCCTTGGATCCGAGCGGCCCAAGGCCCTCATCACGCTCGCTGGTAGGCCGATGGTGGAGTGGAGCGTTCGTGCACTGCGCGCGGTGGCACAAGTGCAGGGGATTGTGATTGCGCTGCCAAGTACGACGGACGGCACGCCGGCAGCCGGCGATGAGCCGATCGTGGTCGCGGGGGCTGCGCTGTGGCGCGGCGACGAGACGATCGTGGTCGCGGGTGGTGCGACGCGGTCCGCGTCGGTTCGGGCGGCGCTCGCCGCTGCACCGCCGGGTGACCCGGTGATCGTGCACGATGCTGCCCGGCCGCTGGCGAGCCCCGCCCTCTTCGAGCGAACGCTGGCCGAGCTGCAACGGTCCGGAGCCGACGCCGTGATCGCCGCCGTGCCGGTCTCCGACACGATCAAGGAGGTTGGAGGAGATGGCAGGACCGTTGTGCGAACCCTCGATCGCAGCAGTCTGTGGGCGGTTCAGACCCCGCAGGTGTTTCGTCGCCACGCGCTGGAGCGAGCATTCTCCGAAGCCTCTGAGGAGGTGCTCGCCATCGCCACCGATGACGCGTGGCTGATCGAGCGCGCGGGCGGGACGGTAAGGCTGGTGCCGTCAGAGCCCGGGAACGTGAAGGTAACTTCCCCCTCCGACCTGGACTTGGCCGAGATGCTGCTCTGCGAGCGCGGAACGTGACGGCCACCACCGGACTGGGCTATGACTGTCACCGCTTTGGTGATCAGCGGCGTCTGGTGCTCGGCGGAGTGGAGGTTCCACACGACCGCGGGCTGAGCGGCCACTCCGACGCCGACGTGCTCACCCATGCGATCATCGACGCGCTGCTTGGTGCGAGCGCGATGGGAGACATCGGCCAGCACTTTCCCGACACCGATGAGCGCTGGCGCGACGCGCGCTCGATCGAGCTGCTGCGCCGTGTGGTGGCGATGCTCGTGCAGCGCGGGGTGAGGGTGGTGCACGTCGACGCGACCGTCGTGATCGAGCGCCCGCACCTAGCGCCATTGCGTGAGCCGATCAGGGCGTCGCTCGCCGACGCGCTGGGGATCGAGTACGAGCACGTGAGCGTCAAGGCCACGCGTGGAGAGGGAATGGGGTTCGTGGGGCGTGAGGAGGGGATCGCAGCGCTCGCGGTGGCGACGCTGGAGGGGCCGTAATGCGCGCGATCTCGTTGCACGACACGCGCACCGGCGAGGTGCGCATGATTGAGGCCAGGGAGCCCGGGAAGATTGGGGTCTACGCCTGTGGGCCGACCGTCTATGACCGCATCCACGTCGGCAACGCCCGCCCCTTCGTGGTCTTCTCGCTGCTGAAGCGGTTCCTTGCCCACGAAGGCTACGAGGTCACGCTCGTCATCAACATCACCGACATCAACGACAAGATCTACGCGGCCGCAGGGGCAGCGGGCATCGATAGCGAGCAGCTCGCGAACGACATGACCGCAGCGTACATCGCGGACACCGACGCGCTGGAGCTGGGACGGCCCGACCACGAACCGCTGGCGAGTGGGACGATCGCGCAGATCGTCGAGCTGATCAGCCGCCTTCTCACGCGTGAGCACGCCTATGCGGTGGACGGCGATGTCTACTTTTCGGTCCGGTCCTACGCTCGATATGGCGAGATATCGCACCAGCGACCCGAGCAGATGGATCAGGGTGAGGGGCTTCAGGGGACCGTCAGCAAGCGCGATCCGCTCGACTTTGCGCTCTGGAAGGCGCACAAGCCGGGCGAGGACACCGCGTGGGAGTCCCCCTGGGGGCGCGGGCGTCCAGGGTGGCACATCGAGTGCTCGGCGATGGCGCAGTCGCTGCTCGGCGCCGGATTCGAGATCCACGGCGGAGGCTCGGACCTGATCTTCCCCCACCACGAGAACGAGGCCGCGCAGACATTCGCTGCCACCGGAGTGTCCCTCGCGCGCCTGTGGATGCACAACGGCATGGTTCGCCTGGACAGGGAGAAGATGGCCAAGTCGGCGGGCAACATCTTCGTCCTACACGAGGCGCTTACGAGCTTCGGGCGCGACGCGCTGGTCATGTACTTCTGTGGTGGGCATTATCGCCAACCGGTGGAGTTCGATCGCGAGCGCCTGGACGAGGCGACGGCACGCGTGCGGCGCATCCGCGAGGCGGCCCGGCGCCTGGTTGCGGGACCCTCACCGGGGTGGTCAGCATCGCTGCGCGAGCGCTTCTTCACCGCGCTGGCCGAGGACTTCAACACGCCGCGCGCGCTCGCGGCTCTGTTCGAGTGGGTGCGAGAGTGCAACCGTGCGGCCGGCTCGGTCGGTGATGGCGACGTGCGGGAGATGCTATGCGTGCTGGGGCTCGAGGGTCTCCTTCGTGGCCGGCTCGCCGGGGCTTCGCCGGCTGTGCTCGAGCTGCGCGACGCCCGGGAGCGCGCCCGCGCCGCGCGGGAGTGGACACGGGCCGACGCGCTGCGCGAGGAGCTGCGGGCGCTCGGATGGCATGTGCGCGACGGACCGCAGGGCCCCGAGCTGCTGCCCACCGCGTGATGATCCTCTACGGCCGCAACGCCGTCCGTGAGGCGATCCGTGGTCCCAGGTCTGTGATGCGCATCTGGGCGACGAAGAACGCGCTGCGTGAGCCGTGGCTGCAGGGCTTCTGCGACCGTGTGGGCTCCTCAGCCGTTACCGCAGCCGCGCAGGCGGAGGTACAGCGACAGTGCGGGTCGGCGGAGCATCAGGGGGTGTGTGCCGAGGTCGAGGCGTTTCGCTACAGCGCGATCGAACCGGTACTCGCGACTCCCGAGCCATTGATCGTCGCGCTTGACCAGGTTCAGGACCCCCAGAACCTTGGCGCAATCTGTCGCACGGCCGAATGCGCCGGCGTGAGCGCGGTGGTGATCCCCGAGCGGCGCTCGGCGCAGGTGACCGCTGCCGTCTGCAAGGCTTCGGCCGGAGCCGTCGAGCACCTACAGGTCGCCCGCGTGCGCAACCTGGCCGACTTCTTGCGCGACGCACGGACCGCGGGCGTGTGGAGCTACGGGGGGGACGCGGACGCGCCGCTTGGCTATGACGCCGTCGACTACGCGGGGCCGCTCGTGCTCGTGCTCGGATCCGAAGGCCGCGGGCTGCGCCCGCGGGTGGCGGCGGGCTGTGACGCGCTCGTGGCGGTTCCGGTGAGAGGGGCGACCCAATCGCTCAGCGTGAGCGCGGCCGCAGCCGTCCTCTTGTACGCGGCGGTGCGGGCCCGCGCCCCAGCTCCTACGCGTCTGCGTTCTCGGCCCCAGGCGTGAGACTGCGTGCAGGCCTTGACACGTGCCGCTCGATCTGTCAGGCTCGCGCCGCAAATAAGGATCAACTCGAGCCTTAGGCTTGAGCGGGATGGATGTGGCCAAGCTCCCCGCGTCCCGCAATCGAATATACGTACGGCGCCCACGGGAGGTGATGCGTCACGAATTCCGACAGACTCGCCGTCGTTTCGGCGGGTCGAGAAGGGACCAATCGTGGCCCGACTGTCTAGTCATTCCCAGGCTCTACCTCAGGTAGAGGACGGCTTCCTGATCGCACTCGCCAAGCAGGGGCACGCCGACGCCTACGACCGGATCGTCCGTAGGTACTACGGCTTTGTCCGCCTCAAGGCCTCTTCGTACTTCCTCGCCGGCGGAGACGCCGACGATCTGATCCAGGAAGGACTGGTGGGGCTGTATAAAGCCGTCCGGGACTACCGGACCGACCGCGAGTCGAGCTTTCGGAACTTCGCAGAGCTGTGCATCACGCGTCAGATAATCACCGCGGTGAAGACCGCGACGCGCAACAAGCACACGCCGCTCAACCAGTACGTGTCCTTCTCGAGCACGGCGGCGGGCGTCAGCGGGGACGGTGAGCCGCCGCTCGATGAGATGCTTCCCGGCTCCTCGGTGCACGATCCGGTCAACCAGGTGATCTCCTCCGAAGAGCTGCGGGCGCTAGTGGCGTGCATCTCCACGGTGCTCTCAGAGCTGGAGTCCCGCGCACTCGCGCTGTATCTCGATGGGCACTCCTACGAAGCGATGGGCGCCCGGATCGGGTGCGACTGCAAGACTGTTGACAACGCCTTGCAGCGGGTCAAGCGCAAGGTCGGCCATCACCTGCTGCAGCGCAACGTCCTCGGGTAGGGCGAGCCCTCGGCGGGCCGCAGCGATCCGCGGCTCGCAAGAGCTCAGTCCAGGAACGCGTCCGAGAGCTGGGCCATCAGGCCCGGCAGACGCTCGGGCCCGTGCGCCAGGCTGATCTGCCGTGCGGCGCCGGTCTGGCCGGCGAGCGCCATGAGCGGTCCGAGGAGGGCCTCACAGCCGAGGGCGGCGGCGTGCGGCCGGACCCGGCGCATCAGCCTTACGAGGAGCTCGCGAGCGCAGACGCGTTGCTCGGCGACCGGATCGATGAGCCGGGCATCCATGCCATCGCGCGCGGCGAGGAAGCGATTCTCCGCGAGCACTTCGACGCCTCCGAAGATCTCATCGGTGTGGTAGCCGTCTGTCAGCTCGAGATGCGCGATCGACTGCACGAGCGCGACGAGCGCGGCGGCTTGGGACCCGGTGGTCTGGGCGTCCATGATCCGTACCTCCACGGTTCCGAACCGCGGCTGGGGCCGGACGTCCCACCACAGGAACGTCGGCTCCGGGAATGCCTCGCAGCGCAACATCAGGTCCACGGTCTCGACGTACTCGGCATAGGAAGCGAAGTGCCGCGGGATCCCGACCGGGGGAACGCCTGGAAGAGTGGCGTTCGCGCTGATGCCAACCCGGTGTCACGGCCCTGCCAGAACGGCGAGTTGGCAGAGAGCGCGAGCAACAGCGGCAAATGGGCACGCAGCCGGTTGTGCAGGACGATCGCATCCTCGGGGTCAGCGACCCCGATGTGCACGTGCAACGCGAACGTCGGCTCGCGCCGGGCGAGCTCCCGCATCGATTCGTAGACGAGCTGGTAGCGCTCGCCGCTGGAGACCAGCGTCTCGCTCCAGACCGCGAACGGGTGCGTTCCAGCGCTCGCGGCGCGCAATCCGCAGCACGTAAGCTCCGCCGCGAGGGCCTCGCGCAACCCAGCCAGCTCGCGGCCGGCGCCCTCTGCGGTGCGATGCGGGCGCGTGGCCAGCTCGATCGCCGCGCTATGGGTCTCGGCCGTCGCCTGAGCGCCCAGGACGGCAGGGAGTCGGGGCAGGACATCGTCGATCCGCTGCGCCAGGGACCAGTTCTCGGGGTCGAGGAGCATCGCCTCCTCCTCGATGCCGACGGTGTAAGGCGTCGAGGGACTCCAATCTGCCCAGTCCGGCATCGTCAACCCACCCAGTCCGCCATGACCGCTCTCGCCCCTGAGCGCATGACCGCTCTCGCCCCTGAGCGCGGTCACGCGCCTACCAGGTTTCCGTCACGCGCTCCGTTCATAGCGGGCGGGCCGGTGGGGGCGCTGATCGCCTGCAGCTCCCGGTCCACGCGCTCGGACCGCGCGGGTGCCTCGTCGAAGCGCCGCGCTGAATCGACGAACGCACGGAAGAGCGCCGCCTGCCCGGTGCGCTCGACCAGGCACTCCGCGTGCCACTGCACTCCGATCACGAAGTCGCGGTCTACAGCCTCGACGCTCTCCACGGTCCCGTCGCTGGCCCGGCTCGTGACGGTCAATCCCGCGCCGAGCGTCGCGATCGATTGGTGATGAAACGAATTGACCTTGGTTCGGCGCCGCAGGAGGATCTGGCTGAGCCGGCTGGACGGAGCGAGCGTGACCCAGTGCGTCGATTTTGCTCCAGCCTCGTGCTGGCGATGGCTGACGCCCTCCCCGACGACATCGGGGAGGTGCTGGTGCAGCGTCCCCCCCCGCGCGACGTTGAGCAATTGCAGCCCGCGGCACACGGCGAGGATGGGTAGCCCGCGGGCATCGGCAGCGCGCGCAAAGGCCAGCTCGAACGCGTCGAGCTGGCTCTCGATCGGCCCGGTACGCGCGTGTCTGCGCTCTCCATAGGACTCCGGATCGAGGTCGGGGCCACCGGACAGGCAGACCCCGGAAACGCGCTCCAGGAGAGGGTGCAACGAGGCGGCGCGCAGCGGCGGAACGACCACCGGAACCCCTCCCGCGGCTTCGATCGCGTAGAGGTACTTCAGCCCGAGCGCCATCTCGTGCCGCGGGGGCTCTCCCTCCGGCGTCGGCGTCACCGCCTTGCTGTCGCGAATCTCCGAGGTCGTGACCGCGATTAGAGGCCGCGCATCCGGCGAGCTGACCGGTGGCGGGTGCTCGGAGGGCAAGCGCCTCGGTGCCTGGCGCCCCGTGGGCTCGATCGGCTCGCTCACCCCAGCAGGTCTAACAGCTCCCGGTGCTCCGGCATTTGGCCCGAGGGACAACAATTGATCCAGTCCCTCCACCGTGGGGCCGGTGCAGGCATACCCGGCCCGCCGACGCCAGGCGGGCCTCCTCGATCCTCCTATGGCTCCCGAACTCCAGGACCTGGGCCGAGTCCCGCAAGCCTTGCGCCAGGGCGCCCGGCTCGGCGGGGGCGGCGGATTCCGCGGGTCCGGTAGGCAAGAATTGACGGCGCTTCTTCACCCTGCGGCGTGCGGGTCACGCAGGCGGCAGCCTGATAGTGAACTCGGCCCCGCCGTCGGGAGGGTTGCACGCTTGCACTGTTCCGCCCATCGCGACGACGAGCTCCTTGACGATCGCAAGCCCTAGCCCGGACCCGACGGGACGCTCGCTGCGGTAGCGATCGTGGAGATAGAAGCGCTCGAAGGCGCGCGGGATGTCCTCGTCGCGCAGTCCGGGCCCATGGTCGCGGACGGCAATCTCGTTGGCCTGCGCGCTGACCAGGACCGTCCCCCCAGCCGGGGTGAGCCTGAGCGCGTTCTCGACCAGGTTCGAGATCGCTTCGAGCAGGCGGCTGGGATCCCCGATGCCCGGGCGGGACCGCCCGCCGAGCTTTGGAGCTCGACCGACAGCTCGCGTGCCCGGGGCAGGTGGCGCTGCACGACCTGTGTGGCGACCGTGGCCAGCTCGATAGGCTCATGGGCGACCGAGAAGCCCGCACGGCCCAGGCGCGCCAAGTCGAGCAGATCCCCCACCAGCCGCTGCAACCGGTCCGCTTCGGTGACGATTACGCGGCCGCCTTCGCCCGGCGTCACGGCGCCCTCGTCGACCGCCTCGGCGTAGCCGCGGATCGAGGTCAGGGGCGTCTTCAGCTCGTGGCTGACCGACTCCAGAAAGCTCCGCTGCGCCTCGCGGGCGCGGGTGAGCTCGGTCGACATCTCGTTGAACGATCTGCCGAGCTGCGCGAGCTCGTCCTCGCCGTGGATCGGGACCTCGACGCCGGCCCCGCCCGCGGCGACATGCCCGGTTGCCTGTGCCAGCTCCGCGAGCGGCCGCGCGAGCCGCCGGGCGAGCAGGAAGGAGAGCACCGCCGCCAGCAACGCGCCGCCCAGGCCGGCGAGCGCCACGTTTCCGAGGTAGGCGCGCCATTCGCCGAACGCAAAGTGCGCCGAGCGAACGAGGACGACCCTACCCACCGGCGTCGCCCGCGCCACGTACAGCAACCCTTGCCCGCGGACGTTGATCGTCCCCTGGGAACCGCCGCTTGACGGCAGCGCCGCCAGCACCGTCGCGGCGCGCCCCAGCCGTAGGCGCACAGGTTTTCCCCTCCCGACGCGGTAGACGTGATCGCCGGGGCCCAGCGCACCGGGCGCGCCGCCTACCGCGGCCACCACATCGGCTTGGCGCTCGAGTGTCACCAGCCGCTGCGCCAGCACACGATTGCGCAGCAGCACGACCGCGACGGCGACGGTCAACGCGCAGGAAGCGATCGCGGCCAGCGCAAGGTAGGCGAACACCCGCCGGCGAAGGCTCACGGCCGCCGCGTCGCCAGGCTCGAGGCCGCGTGAGTCATCCGGCCGCGGCTTTGTAGCCCAGCCCGCGCACCGTCTGGATCAGCTCCGGATAACCGAGCTTCTTGCGCAGCTGCGCGACATGGACCTCGACGGTGCGCGTCTGGCCTGGAGAGACGAAGCCCCACACCGACTCGAGTAGCTGGTCGCGGGTGACGACCCGGCCCGCGTGTCTGAGCAGATATTCGAGCAGGTCGAACTCGCGCTGGGTCAGGTCGACTCGTTGCTCGTCGACGCGCACCTCGCGGGCGCCGCGGGCGAGAGTGATCGGTCCGAGCGCGGTGACGTCCTCGATCGTCGTGCCCGCGGACCGGCGCAGAACCGCCTTCACGCGCGCGGTGAGCTCGCGCGGTGAGAACGGCTTCGGGACGTAGTCGTCAGCCCCCAGCTCGAGTCCCGCCACTCGATCGGCCTCCTCGTCGCGCGCGGTCAGCATGATCACCGGCAGCGCGCCGCTAATCCGCCGGCAGACCTCGAGTCCGTCGATCCCCGGCAGCCCTACATCGAGCACCGCGAGCTTGATCGGATGGCGGCGGACCTCCGCGAGCGCGTCCTCGCCGGTGCGGACCCACAGCGTCGCATAGCCCTCGCGCTCCAAGTAGGTACGCACCAGCGAACCGATGTTGGGGTCATCTTCGACGATCATGATCATCGCTGCCATGGCGACATCGTAGGCGGGGGCGCGGAACCGATACACCATCCTTACACGCACCTGACCTTGGGCTGACGGGGGGCTTGTCCGGCACAGCCAAGCTGTTGATCGTCCGGCAGTCAACTCGGGGCTCGCATTGGAGCTCGTCAAACGAAAGAGAAGGCGATCAACCAAATGTCATTTCTACGTACCCGTGTCAGGCTCGTGCTCGTAGCGGCGAGCTGCCTGGCGATCGGAGCCGGCGCGAGCGCGATCGCAAGCGCTGGCGCAGCCACCACCACGCCTAACAACCACGGCCAGCTGCATCGGCGGGCCCCGCGGAGCCTGGTGGCTCGAGCGGTTCACGCCGACCTGGTCGTCCATGCCAAGAATGGATTCGTGACGGTCACCGTCGACCGCGGTGTCGTGCAGTCGGTCAGCGGCCAGCAGCTCACGATCGCAGAAGGGACCAGGAAGGCGACCTACAAAACGGTAACGATCACGATCCCCGCCAACGCGCGTGTGCGCGACAACCGCCAGAAGGCCGCCCTGGCAGCGGTCAAGCCCGGCCAGCGCGCAACAGTGGTGCAGGGGTTGAAGCGAACGATCGTCGTCGCGCGGACTCCTCGCACCGCCTGACCTGCCTGACCGGGATTCACAAACCTGGACGGTCGTCGTAGAGATTGACCACGCCCGCGGCCCGCAGGCCGCGGGCGGCCAGGTCCCCAGGGCAGATCAACCCGCGATCGGCCCGAGCACCGCTCCGCGCCCAAATCAACCCGCGATCGGCCCGAGCACCGCTCCGCGCCCAAAAGTGCTGAAGGCCCGGAAGCGAGAGAACCTCGGATGGCACGGTCCGTGGAAGTCCGCGGAGCCCGTGCTGAGCAGGCCCAGCTCGGCGCAGCGGTCGGCGAGCAGAACCGCCTGGTCGCGGAGATGGGTCGCGTAGAAGCACTCGACGCCGTCCAGCCCGCACGAGCGGAAGCGGTCGATCGCGTCGAGCACCGCCCGCGGATCCTGGACATCCCAGAACGGATGCGCCCACACCGCGAGCCCTCCCGCGTCGTGAATCGCTTCGATCGCATCCGCCACCGACGGGGCCTGCCGGGGTATGAATGCCGGTCGGCCCTCGATCAGGTACGCCTCCAGGAATGCCGAAGCTCCGAGGCAGCCCTCGGCCGTGAGGCGCTGCGCGTTGCCCGGGGCGCCCACCACGGCCTGCGCCAGGTGCGGGCGGCCAACCGATCTCCCGCTTGCAGCTCGCTCGCGCAGCAAGTCCTCGTCGAGCTCGAAGCCGAGCTCTCGCAGCGCCTCGGCCATCGCCTGCGCGCGGCGCCCGCGCTCGCCCCGGTAGCCGCTCAGGCGCGCTGAAAGGGTTTCGTCGCGCGCGTCGATCAGGTAGCCGAGGACGTGCACATCGTGCTGGCCGGCGTCGTTGGCGGAGATCTCCACTGCGGCGATGAGCGCCAGTCCGAGCGCCCGTGCCGCGCTTGTGGCCTCCTGCACGCCGTCTACGGTGTCGTGGTCTGTCAGCGCCAGTAGCTCAACTCCGGCCTGCGCCGCAGCGGCGACGACAGCGCCGGGAGCAAGGGCGCCGTCTGAGTGATGCGAGTGGCTCTGGAGGTCGAAGGTCGGCGGCTCCTTCTCACTGCTGCACTCGCCGTCAGCCTCCATGCCGCCGCGTGACTTAATGTGCATCCCCGGCGAGTCCGTCGAGTTCGGCGGGTCGCGCGTCCAGCCACCACTCGCCGAGCGCTGCGAGCGCGCCGTCGATCACCCGTGCCGCGAACGCAACGGCGTCGTTGACGTGGGGCAGGGGCACGTCGGGAGTTGGTAGCGCAAGGAACGTGCACAGCGGCTCCCATCCTTCGGTGACGCGCCACACGAGCAATCGTTCGGGGGGCACATGGCGGCGCACCTGCTCGTTGTAGCGCTCGGCCGCCTGCGCGAGCGCCCCGGGACGGTGATGCTCACCACGCAGCGTGCCGCTCCCCTCCCACAGCAGCCCTTTCAGCAGCCGCATGTACGAGTCCCAGGACGGGCTTATTCGCGCCTGAGCGCGGGAGAGGTGGGTCATCACGTCATCGCCGAACATGACTCCCCACACCGTCGCGCGCATCGAGCGCTCCCAGGACTCTGGGTCGCGCACGCTCAGCAGCACCTTCGCGTCCGGGTAGGCCTCCATCAGCTCGCGGTAGAAGAAGCCGCCGGGCCAGTCGACGGTCGACTGGTAGCCCTTGAAGATCGCATCCCAGTCAGGATGCCCGTCGAGGGCATCCTGCCACTGCTTCACGCGCGGAAGATCGGCCAGCACGTCGACCATGTGGTAGCACGGCCCGAGCCCGAGCATCTCGAGTGCGACCTTCTGCGTGAGCGTCGCCGTGCGCGGTAGGCCCGCCCCGATCAGCTTCATGGTTGCCCGAGCAGCGCGAGCACCGCATCGCTGGCCTGGGCGGGAGAGCAGCGGGCGATCTCGAGGTCGGGCGCCACCGGCGGCTCATAGGGATCGTCCACGCCCGTGAGGCCACGCAGCCCGCCGGCGTGGGCCAGCCGGTACAGGCCCTTGGGGTCGCGCTGCGCGCACTCCTGCACCGGCGTGTTGAGCCAAACCTCCAAAAAGCACAGCCCCGCGCGCTCGTGCAGATCACGTACCTGGCGACGCTGATCCCGGAACGGGGAGACGAGCGCGACCAAGGAGATCACGCCCGCATCCGCGAAGAGGCAGGCCGTCTCGCCGACGCGCCGCACGTTCTCGTCGCGCTCGGCGCGCTCGAAGCCGAGGTCGCAGCACAGCCCTTTGCGCACACTGTCGCCGTCGAGCACGTACGCCGGCCGCCCCGCGGCTATCAGCCGTTCCTCCACCCGCGCCGCGAGCGTCGATTTTCCGGATGCCGGGAGCCCCGTGCACCATACCGTCGCCCCCCGCAGGCCGAGCGCGCGCCAGCGCTGGGCGCGGTCAAGCGCCGAAGGGCGCGGAGTGTCCTCTGCGCCCCTCACCACCCGTGGAGCGACTGCTACGCCCGCCTGGCATCCACTTGCACCCGATCCGGCATCGACTTCCTCCCGATCCGGCATCCATTTCCTCTCGAACATCCGGTCTGCACCCGTGTGAAGGTCGCACCCGCGTGACGCCCGGACTATACGCACTCGCGCGCCAGCCCGACCGGACGTGCACCGCCGCCGTCCCACAGGTAGCGTACGACGATGGACTCGTGCCGGCAGCCCCCGAAGCGAGAAGCCGCCGGGACTCATCTCAGGCAAGATGTCAGCTTCGACTCCGGTGGCGAGCGCTGCGCCGCGTGGCTCTACCGGCCGGCGGGAGCCACAGCGTGCGTGGTACTGGCGCACGGCTGGAGCGCAGTGCGCGAGCAGCGCCTGGACGTCTATGCGCAGCGTTTCGCGGGCGCCGGGCTTGCGGCGCTCGCTTTCGACTACAGGCACTTCGGGGCAAGCGGGGGCGAGCCGCGCAACTTGCTCCACATCCGCCGCCAGCTCGAGGACTGGCGTGCCGCTGTGGGCTATGCCCGCGGCCTTCAGGGCATCGACCCGGAGGCGATCGCGCTGTGGGGCACCTCGTTCAGCGGCGGTCACGTGATCGAGATCGCCGCGCAGGACGGCCGGATCGCGGCTGTCGTCACTCAGATGCCGTTCGTCGATGGGGTGGGAACCATGCTGCGCTTGGCGCCTGTGCACGTGCTGCGTCTCGCGGCCGCGGGCCTGCGCGATCAGGCGGCCGCGCTCGCCGGCCGCGCTCCGTACATGGTCGCCTCGGTTGGCCCGCCGGGCTCAACGGCGTTCATGAGCTCGCCTGACGCCGAGCCTGGCTTCCGCTCGCTGGACCCGCCAGGATCGACGTGGCGTAACAAGACTACCGCGCGCATCGGGCTGCACCTCGGATTCTATCGCCCCACGCGCAAGGCCAGCCGGGTGCGTTGCCCGATCCTGTTCGTCATCGCCGACGACGACGTGATCACGCCGCCCCGCCTGAGCGCCAAAGCAGCCACACGCGCCCCGTACGCCGAAGTTCGCCACTATCCGGGCGGGCACTTCGATCCGTACGCGGGCGAGCTATTCGAGCGTGTGATCGCTGACGAGACAGGGTTCCTCGTCCGCCAGCTCGGGGGATTGGCGGCAGCGAACCGCTGAGCCAGATCTTCCTTATTGCGTCCTAGGGTCTCCGCGCGCCGCGCCGATCCCACAGCCACCTGAGCGTCAGTAATTCCATGATCCGCTTGAGCATTGCGACTCCTCCTGGGTTGGTGCCAAGACACCTTACCGGGTTTGCTTGCCTTCGGCGAGCTCCTCGACGATCTTCGCGCAGAAGGCAGGGAGGTCGTCGGGACTCCTGGATGAGACGAGACCTCGATCGACCACGACCTCCTGATCGACGACATTGCCCCCCCGCGTTGCGGATGTCCGTACGGATGCTCGGGTATGAGGTGAGCGTCCGGCCGCGGACGACGTCGGCCTCGACGAGCGTCAACGGACCGTGGCAGATCACCCCGACGGCCTTTCCGGTCTTGAAAAGCTCCTGCACGAAGGAGATCACATGATCAGATTGTGATCTTGGCGCAGCTTGTCGGGGTTGACGGTGCCGTCCGGAAGGATCAGGCCGTCGTAGTATCGACCGACGCCTGGGCGATCGGCTTGTCGACCTTGGTCTTCTCGCCCGGCTCGATGTCGTGGTTCATCGCTTGGATCTCGCCCTCCTTCAGCGATAGGAGCTCGGTTGTGGCGCCAGCCTGCTCGACTGCGCTGCGCGGCTGCTCGAGCTCGACCTGCTCCACCCCGTCAGCCGCGAGGATCGCAATCTTCATGTTCGTCAGTTCGTCTGCCACAAGCGTCCGTTCTTTGCTTTCCAATCCCTATTCGCTGGTCCCTGTTCGAGGTCCTAGGGGTTTGAGTGCTTTCCGTCCGGGTGCAGCACGACCTTTGTCCAGCCGTTCTCGCGGGCATCGAAGTGGGCGTAGGCGTCGGGCCCCTCGCCGAGCGAGAGGTGGTGGGAGACGATCCAGGACGGCTTGGCCTTGCCGGCGTGGATCAGAGCACGAAGCTCGCGGTTGTAGCTCTTGACGTTCGCCTGCCCGGTGCCCATACCGAGGCCCTTGGTGAAGAAGTTGCCGAGGTCGAAGACGATCTTGCCCTCCTGCATCAGCTCATCCGGGGACTGCGGGTCCTCAGGAACGAACACGCCCACCACGCCGATCCTTCCTCCGGCGCGAACCGACGAGACGAGGTCGTTGAGGGTCGAGTTCGGAACCTCGTGGCCTTCGGGATCGTGCGCCTGCCAACCGACAGCCTCCACGCCGCGGGCCGCGCCTTCGCCTCCGGTCTGCTCGAGCACCTGGTCGACCGCCGGGCCCTTGGAGTCGTCGATTGCTATCACGCCGATCTGCTCCGCCAACTCCAGGCGGTCCTTGTGGCGATCCACGAGCATGATCTTCTCCGCGCCCTTGACCTTTGCCGAAAGCGCGGCCATCAGCCCCACCGGTCCACCGCCGAAGATGACCACCGAGTCTCCCGCCTGTACGCCGGCGAGCTCGGTCCCGTGCCAGCCGGTCGGCCAGATGTCGGCGAGCATCGCGTAGTCGGCTTCTTTCTCCTTGGCATCCTCGGGTAACCGCAGGCAGTTGAAGTCCCCGAAGGGCACCCGCAGGTACTCGGCTGGCCGCCCTGGTAGCCGCCCATGCTCGGATAGCCGTAGGCCCCACCGGGCATCTCCGGGTTGACCGTCAAGCAGAGCCCCGTGAGACCTTTTTCGCAGTTGCGGCAAAAGCCACAGGCGATGTTGAACGGGACGCAGACCATCTCGCCGACCTTGACCTTCGCCACCGCATTGCCAACCTCGGCGACCTCGCCGAGGTTCTCGTGGCCGATCGCCATTCCGGGTTCCAGCGGCGCACGACCCTCATAGATGTGAAGGTCTGAGCCGCAGATGTTGGTGCTGGTGATCTTGACGAGCACGTCGGTGGGCGCCTCGATACGGGCGTCCGGAACATCAGTTACCGCGACATCGCGCGGTCCGTTGTAGACGAGAGCCTTCATCAGCGCACTAGATTCTCCGAGAGCTTCGTGAGCGTGCTCTGCTTGGGCTCTGCGCCGATCTGCTGCATGATTCCCAGTTCGTCGGTGCTGCCCCACCGCTCGACAATTTTGCCATTGGCAAAGCGACCGATCTGCATGCCGCGCGCCTCGATTCGCTTGCCGGTCGGCGCGACGCCCTGAAAGTCACCGTCGTGGGTGCCCGTCAGCGTGTAGGCGATGCAGACGTGTTCATCATCGGCGACCAGGTGTGCAGGCTCGATGTGCGCATCGGGGAACGCCGTCGTGAGGGCCTGGAAGAACCCGCGCAGCCCTTCTCTTCCCGGACCCTGGCCGGGAGCCGGATCGTGGTCGAGCACATCCTCCGCAAAGGTCTGGAGCGCGGCGTCGAGATCGCCGGCGTTGAGATGCTCGCCGAGCTGTTGCTGGGCAGCGATGTTGGCTTCTTTAGAAATGAGTCGACTCCCTTGCTGAGATTGAGGTCGGGCACGGACGGCCGCCCGGTCCACGACGGGACGCCACGGATTGGGAAGCTGGACACTGATTAGATACCCGCGCCGGCGCCCACCAAACCCCGGGCAACGACCGGTTGGCCCGGCGCGGGCCCGAGGGCCGAGCCGGAGTCGACAGTCCTGGAGCATCGCCACCCATCTGAGGACGGGAGCCGGGGCGTCTCGCATAGCCCCGTCACCGGGCATTTCCAGGGCGGGTGTTACGGGACGCTGGCCGGTCAGGCCAGCGTCGAAGAGCCCGTCAGGCCGCGGGATGTTCCGGCCGTGGTTCTTCCACCGGACACCGCAGCCGATCGCATCGGGACCGGTCAGCGACTCCCCTGACTGCTGCTCACCAATCTCGGAGCGCGCGTTGCCCCCGGTGGCGCGCTGCTGCGGGCGTTCCGAAGCAGTCGCGTCTGGAGGTCCGGCGGGGCCTCTTGTAGCTCCTGCTTCCTGCGGAAGGAGCGGTCGGTCGGTTGCCCGCTGGACACCTCGTATTCCTCGTACTCGGTCCAATGCGAGAGGCAGGAGCCGCGTGGGGACACGTTCCGTCCGACATCGGAACCGGTGGCGGGCAGGAGGATTGGCTTGCGGTGGCCCCCAAGTCGGTCCACCTCGACGAGTCGGAGCACATCCCGCAGGCCGTTTCGCCCTCCGCACTCGGCTGATGCGCTCGCGACGTGCTTCCTACAGCAACGCAACCAAAATCAACGCTCGTAGGCCGGTGGGGCGAGCCGTTGGCGCCCGCGGTGTGTCTGTTTGACTTGATGTTACTGACCTGTCAGTATCGTGCCATGGGAGCTTCTTCTACGCGGGATCGTCTGATCGATACGGCCGCGCGATTGTTTTATGCCGATGGGATCACGGCCACGGGGGTCGATAGCGTGGTCGCGCTCTCGGGCGTCTCTAAGCCGACGCTGTATCGCCACTTCGGGTCCAAGCCGGCGCTGGTCGCCGAGGTGCTCCAGGACATCCACCGACGCCGCCGGCAGGCGTTGGTCGGGTATGTCGATGCGCATGGGGCCGAGCCGCTGGAGCGGCTGCTGGCGGTGTTTGACTGGCTCGGGGCCTGGCATGCGTCTGAGGGCCGGCGCGGCTGCGCGTTTCTCAACGCTGCGGCCGAGCTCACTGGGCCGGATGATCCCGCGCGTGAGGTGATCGTCGCTCACAAGCGTTGGACGCGCGAGTATCTCGCCGAGCTCGCGGCCAGCGCGCAGCTGCACGACCCCGAGACGCTGGCTTATCAGCTTCTGCTACTGCTCGACGGGGCCAACGCTCGAGTGCTGGCCGAAGGCGATCTGCTCGCCGCCGCCCGGGCTCGAACGGTGGCTGAGCTGCTCGTCAGCCATGCGCAACGGCTCCCGGGCGGGGACTCGCCGACCAGCCACATGGGCTCAGGTCGGCAATGACGGCCGACGTTTCGCGAACTTCTCCCGGGACGGCCGGTGTGGCGCGCGACCGGATGTGGTTGACCGCGGTCGGGCTTGCGCTGGGACCGGCGGCCGCGCTCGGACTGGCGCGGTTTGCCTACGCGCTGCTGTTGCCCGCGATGCGCACCGATCTGTCGTGGTCCTTCGCGCAGGCCGGAACGATGAACACCGCCAACGCCGTGGGGTACCTGATCGGCGCGATGATCGCCGCACCGGTGATCATTCGCGCCGGCGCGCAGCGATCATTCCTCGCGAGCCTGCTGCTCTGTGCGCTGGCGCTCGCGGCCTGCGCGGTGACCGGCGACTTTGCCGTGTTGCTCGTGCTACGCGTGATTGCTGGCGTGGCGGGGGCGGTGGTGTTCATCGTCGGCGCGACCCTCGCTGCCGGACTTGCGACGGGCGCTTCACCATCTCGTGCCGCGCTGATCCTCGGTGTGTATTTCGCTGGCGGCGGCTTGGGGGTTGCGGTCTCCGGGCTGTTGATCCCGGCGCTGTTGGCCGCGACCGGTGCCGGCGGCTGGAGGTGGGGATGGCTGGCGCTCGGCGCGCTCGCGCTCGCGGCGAGTGGCGCCTCTGCGCCCGCCGGACGCCGCGTCGCCCTTCCCGAACGAGCGTCGGGCGCTACGGTGAGCAGCTGGCGGCCCGCCCCGGTCGCAGTGACGCTCGGCGCCTATGCCCTGTTTGGCGCCGGTTACATCGCCTACGTGACGTTCATCATCGCCTTCTTGAAGGGTGAGGGCGCGGGGGTGGTTGAGATCAGCGGATTCTGGGTTGCGCTGGGGGTGGCCGCGATCGCCTCGGCGTTTGTCTGGGGCCCGATACTGGGGCGTTTGCGCGGCGGGCGTGGCATCGCGCTGGCGACTGCCGCGGTCACGCTGGGGGCGCTGCTGCCTCTGATCTGGAACTCCCCCGCTGCCGCGTTCGCCTCCGCCGTCCTGTTCGGCGGCTCGTTTCTCGCCGTACCGACCGCGGTGACCGCTTTCGCGCGCAACGCCACCAAAGCTCACCACTGGACGACCGCGATCGCCGCACTGACTGTCGCGTTCGCCGTCGGCCAATGCCTCGGACCTGTGCTCGCCGGCGTGCTCTCCGACGGACCCAGCGGCGTACGCGCCGGATTGACCCTATCGGTCGCGATCCTCGCCGCCAGCGCGCTGCTGGCCGCCGCGCAACGCCACCGCGAGGCGATCCCGCCCCCCGGGGTGTGAGTCTCGTGGGCGTATTTCACCCGAGCGAGCCGGCCGTCCAACCCCGCGCCGGTGTTCGCAGCCGCGCCGAACGAACCGGCGCGATGATCGGCTCGAGTATTGACGCCGCGGACCGGCGCTTTCTCTCCGAGCTTACGTTCGTCATTGTTGGCGGCGTCGACGAGCGTGGGCGGATGTGGGTGATCCTCCTGCTCGGCCCGCCCGGCTTCATCCTCGCGAGCGAGTCTCACCTGCAGCTCAAGGCGCGACCGCACCACGACGATCCGCTCGCCGGCATGCGCCCGGGCGCGGCGATTGGGCCACTCGCGATCGATCCGCTCACCCGCCGCCGGTTGCGTGTAAACGGCCAGCTGACCAGAAGCACCGCCAGCGGCTTTGAGCTGCAACCCGATCAGGTGTATCGAACTGCCCGAAGTGCATCCAGGCCCGCGCCGCTCCCACGATGCCGGCGCCCGGCCGCCAACGCACCCGATCTGAGGCCACAGCGCTCAGCGATGCGCAGCAACGCTGGATCGCTGCCGCCGACACCTTCTTCATCGCCACCCGCCACCCAGAAGCTAGCGCTGACACCTCACACCGGGGAGGAATGCCCGGATTCCTCTCCGTCCCCGACGCCCACCGCCTCAGCTTTCCCGACTACGTCGGCAATGACCTCTTCAACACGCTCGGCAACCTCACCGCGGCGCCGCAGACAGGACTGCTGCTCTGCGACTTCGCTCACGGGCACACGCTCACTCACGGGAACAGCTCACGTCGACTGGGACCCGGCGCGCAGCCAACGCCACCCCGGCGCGCAGCGCGTCGTAGACGTGAAAATCGACGCCGTGATCCAAGCCTGGCGGACGAGACAAGCGGTCGTGTCGTCCACAGCTGCCGCTCGGGTTGTGAGCGCCTCGCGTCCGCTTTCAGCGGTCTCCTGACGCACACGCGAGCGACGTTGGCCGGAGCAGCTAAGAAGTCCGCCGCGGACCGGGACTCGACCTGACGCGCAGTCTGAGCGACGTCCGAGCCGTGGCGCATGATCTCGTAATGGATGACCGCGCCGCGTTACTTGCACTCGCGCAGGCGCAACGAGCTGAGGCTGGGCAGCGCGTCGCGCAGCTTGAAGAGACCCTAGTTCAGTTCCGAGGGCATCTCGTCGCGCAGGGAGCAGACGCTACAGATCTGCGCTTCTTCGAGACGCTGGCGATCGACATCGCGCTCACGAAGGCAACCGAGCAGAACGCGCTGGCATTTGTGCGGTCCCTGACCTAACTCCACCCGGCTCCATTTTCGCGTGGGCGCTTCCGGATTGTCGCCGCTGCACGCATCACTAGCCAACTCCGCTTCTTGAGTTGGCGGAACCGAAGTGGCAGCTTCGTTCTACCCAACGGTTCTCCATCACGCCGCATCACTGCTCGGCTCGACCTTCTGCCGAGCGCGAGGGGATGGGCGAGCCTGACCGATCACTGATAGCTGACATACGCCGGCTGGGGGCGCAACTCCATGATCTTTTTGGGCGACATCAGGATTGGGTCGCGGGAGCGCTGGCGAAAGACCTTGAAGCCCGGGAAGAACTTCCCGGCGCCCTGCATGACCTGGTGGTAGGCCGCGCGCTTGACCGCGACCGATCCCAATCCGTCCATCTGCAGCACCGTTGCTAAACCGGGGCGGAAGGCGATGTGCTGGCGGTCGGGAAGTTCGGAAAGACGGAACTCGTGGACGATGAACAGCTTCTGCGGCAGCCCGTGGCGGTGGGCCAAGGTCGAGAGGTAGCTCGACACGGCGTTGATGGCGCCGACGACGAGGAGCCGATTGCTTGGTCGGGCACCTGATCGTGTGTCAGCTTCCACTCGGGGTCAAGCGCTACGCCGACTGCGGGGTCCTGCAGGAAGCCGGCGTAGCGCCGCACCTCCGGGAGGAACTCGCCGCGACCTGGCTGGAAGTCCAGGATCAGCAGCAGCCGGTGGCGATGGGCAGCTTGGAGGTAGCGCGTGATCGTCCCGCTGTCGACTGGCGAGCTGTAGGTGCCCGATGGTCCCGGGTCGGGCGAGGCGATCGTGGCGACCCGCTCGAAGGCCGGCTGCACCGGTCGCCCGTATCTCGCGCTCGCCCTGGCCTGTCGTTGCACACCAGCGGCGTCGGCCTCCGGGTCGTGCGTCTGGCCGAGGATGTTCGACGTCCCGACGATCCCGTAGTAGGCGATCACGAGATGCCCCGGCAGGATCGTTCGGCCGCCTCGTGGCAGCTGGATTGCAGGCGCGGGACTGCGGCGCGGGGAGGTGGTCGCCAGACGAGACGCGTGCGATGCCCGACCGCCACCGCCAGCCGCGACCACGAGCCCGATCGCGGCCACAAGTATGAGCAGCCCCACGAAGTTACGCCGTCGGCCGTTGCGACGTCGACGGCGCAGCGAGCTACGGCGCTCCAGCAGCTCCTCGCGCGCGTAACACACCGCCCCCGATCCCCAGAGGCTCCTGTGCACGGTTCTCAGGCAAGCACAGAAACCTTATCCCGTTCCCGTTCCCGCGGCGCCCCGACCTGAACTGGTCCGCGATATCCAGCCACCACGCGGCGAACGAACTTTTCAAGCGGGGGCTGCCACCCTGCCCCGCGTTGAAGCAGAAGACCGAGCGCTGACAACCGCAGGGATGGCGTCATGGTTGCCGCTGATCGAGCTGGCAGCATGGATCGTTACTCAAGCCGCTTCCCGACGGTACGGGAGAAATGCAGATCGGCTGGCACGTGCACCCCGACAGCTGGGGGGCGGGGGGCCTCGCGACCGACGCCGCCGGCGCGCGCTCGCTGATGGTTTGGATGAGGTCTGGGCCGTCACCTACCTTGCTAACCGCCGGTCGGTCTGAGTCTGCCGCAAGCTGGGCTACGACTCTTGGACGTCACGCATCGCTGGTATCACCGGCCCAGCCTCATGTTTTGGATCGGCGCGCACCCCGATCAACGACCCTCGCTGAACCCCGACCAGCCCGCGCCCGGTGTCATGGCGCCCACCAGGTCGCAGCAAACCCCGTCGCCCGCCCCGAGTTGTGGTGCTGGGAATCCCCCCGGCGTCGGAATCAACTGCGCGACGCGCAGCGGAGAGCCACGATGTAGCGAACCAGCTCGAGGTTGTCCACGGCGGCCAGGTGGTCGAGATCGGGCACCGGGAGCCCGAGCTCTCGGAGCCCATCGATGATCTCAATATGCACCATCCAGCTCACGCCGGGTGGCTCGCGCAGCAGCGGGACCAGGCTCTGGAGCTCGCGCTCGCAGCCAGGATCGGTGAGACACACGATCGCCTGGGTCCTAACGGTCTCTCGAGGGTCGGTGAACGCCAGCTCGCGCAGGCGCTCCCTGGCCTCGCGAGCATCCGCGTGAGCGACGTAGGTTCGCAGTGCCCCGGACGCTATGAAGCCAGCGCCGGCGAGCACGTGATCCCACGCGAGCTCGGCGATCGCCGAGTCTTCAGGGACCAGTTCGAGGCGGTACATCGCCGACTCGCGGACCGAGCCGCTTGGATCGGCGGTGAGCGTTAGCAACTCCTCGCTACGAGACCAGGCGGCGAGGGGCTCGGTGGCGATCTCCCGCACTGCCGGATCGGGATGCCCGGTGAGCCCCCTGCCCAATTGTCCCCGTTCGCCCGCGTCGTAGCGCTCCCAGTCGATGTGGCGGAGCGTCTCCTTCTTCGCCCGCCACTCGCCGTCGGGGTCGGCGAGGAGAGCCAGCAGGTCGCTCTCCGACATGGCGATCGGTGCCGACTCGGCGGACGGCGAGTAGACCTCCCGATCCTGAACCTCCTCAGGCCACCCAACCAGGTCGGCGACCGGCTCCATCCACTCGCGCAGGAGCAGCACCTGCTCGGGATCGCCGTAGGCGGCGAGGTACTCGAAGCGGCTCCGGTTCTCCGCAAAGCTCTCCAGCGCCGCGGCCCGCACCCGTTCGTCATCGCTCTCGGTCAGCTCGGCCAGGACACGGAGCACCCGCCGGGAACGGTAGTACTGCAGAGTCGACACCGCCGAGACGGCCACCTCGATCGACGGATCAGAGGCGGCGCTCACCAGCGGCTCCTCGCCCGCCACCGGCTCGTCCCACATGAGCACGAACGCGCCGGCGTCTCGCACGTCGGGGTCGGGATGGGCGAGCGCCCGGATCTTCACCGGCTGATGCTCGGGCTCGTCGAAGCCAAAGGCCATGCCGCTGAGCGCCACTCGCTGCAGCGGATGACCATCGTCACCGGCAACCGCGAAGATGATCTCCTCCTCCGAGCGCTTCATCTGACGCAAGGCGTATTCCATCTCCACCGGATCCCCGCCCTCCCACCAGCGTCGCCGGCGCTCGCCCGTCGTGCTGTCATCGACGTCCAGCAGGACCTGCAAGGCGGCTTCCCTGACCGATACGGGAAGATCGTGGTCCTCGAGCATCGCGGTCAACGGCCCGATCGACCGGTAGTCCTCCAGCCAAGACAACGTGCCGACGGCCTCCTCTCGCTCCGTCTCGGACGCTGACCTGGCGCCGATCACCTCAATGAGGGCGAACGTCCAACTCCGGTCACCGGTGTCACCGATGTGATCGTGGGGAATGGGAGACCTCACGACTCCAGCATGACGAGTAGGCCTCCTCCTCCGGAGCTGTCCTCAGCCGCAAACATCGACGTTGCGACCTGGATCGCTCGGCAACGATCGTTCACGAGACATTCCGCGCCTTCCGGCCATCGTCAGGGGCCGCAAAGCGAAGTTTGTAACGCTTGCCGTGTAAGCGGCAACGTAACGCGCTCGGGTGTTCGCGCTACAGTGGCTACCGATGCGAATCGGCTACGGGCGGGTCTCGACCCGCGATCAGAATCCCGAAGCCCAACATGACGCGCTGACCGCCGCCGGCTGCGAGCAGATCTTCATCGACACGGCATCCGGGAAGCTCGCGCGACGGCCCGAGCTCGACAAGGCGCTCCTGTCAGCAAACCGGGCGGGTGATCAGCTGGTGATCACCAAGCTCGACCGACTCGGACGCTCGCTCGAGCACCTGATCGAGCTCTCAAGGCTCCTACAGGCCCGGAGCGT
>JAABUX010000445.1_pt1 | contig 70353 bp, 59 predicted proteins | sample 5561851 | NCBI WGS metagenome assembly JAABUX01 (sample SAMN10711883, study PRJNA513361) | rock metagenome | isolation source: Antarctica rocks | place: Antarctica: Victoria Land, Richard Nunatak red sandstone | collected 2016-01-03
CTCCCGACTCACATCGCTGCCATACGCCTTCTGCCTCATACAGAAAGTGTCAAACGAAATCACATCATCCGCTAGTAACTAGATCGTGAACAGGCTCTTAGGAATCACGGCGCGCATCGAGTTGGCGTAACCGGTCAGGTTGACGTCGATGACGTCCTGCCACTCGGCATCGGTAATGGATTGAATCGGCGCGTTATAGGGGTTAATGCCCGCGTTGGCGCACAGAATATCCACCTTCCCAAAGGTGCTGACGGCCGTGTTCACCGCGCTCCCCAGCAAGCATGCCTGAGATGGCCGTCGCATACTTTATCATTTGCCGACGGAAACAAGTTGGCTGAACCCGGAAGAGGACTCGGGGGAAAGGTCGTTCATTTTGGACTGCAGAGGGGGTAATGGGTGGGAGAGCTTGATCGAAGTACTTTGGGATAGCTACTACTCTGGATGCGAACCGCTTAAGCGGGGTATCCCCTTCTCTCAACGTTAGCCGTCTTTGCACTTCGTTGAAGTGGAATGGAAAGAGGTAGCAGTACCATAAGAGCAACTGCCGCCCGCGGCGCTGAAAGGTCTACTCCGGCGAATGTTGAAGCGTCTGCTTGCCCTGCTCGTCTCCGCCTCGTTGTCGCTCACGGCGACGCCGATTGCCCGAGCCACCGCCTACGACGGCCACCCTAAACTGGTCGTGCTGGTGGTCATCGACCAATTCCGCGCCGACTACCTCCAGCGCTATCGCTCGGAGTTCAAGGGCCGCGGTTTCCGGCTTTTTCTGGACCACGGGGCTTACTTCCCCGACTGCTATTACGGCTACGCCAATACCAAAACCGCTCCCGGCCACGCCACCCTGGGCACCGGCGCGTATACGGACGGCCACGGCATCAGCTCGAACGAGTGGTGGGATCTGGCGCGGAACAAGCAGCGGCCCATCTCCTCGGTCGAGGATGAGCGCTACTCGCTCGTTGGGCTGAACGACGTGACCCAGGCACCGGCTGGAGCCCCGGCGGCCGACACTGCCGCCCCCTCAAACGCTCAAACGCCTGCCCCGAACACCTCGCCTCTCGCGCAGGGGTCGCAGGCCGCCCAACCGGGTGTGTCGCCCCGGAACCTGCTCGCCTCCACCGTAGGTGACGAGCTCCGGCTTGCCACTGGTGGCGCATCGCGGGTTTATGGCGTCTCGCTCAAGGACCGCGCTGCCATCCTGCCCGCAGGCGCAGCGGCCAACGGCGCATTCTGGATCGATTCGACCAGCGGTCGTTTCCTGACCTCGTCGTATTACATGACAGCGCTCCCGCAATGGGCCGCGGACTTTAACAACGGTCCAGCTATTCAGGGTGCGGCGACCGAGGCAAACGTCCCGAACCTGACGAATTTCTATAGCCAGGTCGGCATCACCAATGCCGCCAATACTTACGAAATCGCTTTCGCCGAAGCCCTGATCACCGGCGAGCAGCTCGGAGGGCACGCTACAACGGACATGCTCACGGTTTCGCTCTCCCCCAACGACCTTGAGGGTCACCACTTCGGCCCCGACTCGCCCGAGGAGCACGCCATGGTGGACGGACTTGACATCGACCTCGACGGCTTTTTTACCTGGCTCGATGCCCACGTGCCCGGCGGCCTGGCGAACGTGGTCCTCGCCCTGAGCGCCGACCACGGCATCGCCCCCACGCCTGCCGTCTCCTCGGCTCTTGGGCTACCCGGCGCCTACATCGATACCCAAAAGCTGGTCGCCGATCTCAACCGCGCCATGAACGCCAAATTTTCTCCCGGCGAAAATGTCGAGTACCTGCTCTCACACCAGGAGCTCCCTTACCTTTCGCTCAACCGACCTAATTTCGAGCGCGCGGGCATCAATGAGCAGGAAGCGGAGGACGCGGTGAAAGCCGCGATGGGGCCGGCTTTCCTGTCGCTCGCTGCCCCGACCGGTGCTCCGGCTGCCTCTCCGGCGCAACCTGGCTCCGCAAATGCCGCGCCGGGCGGTACAAGCGCTACTTCCAGCACAGCAGCCGGCACGCAGCCGTCCTCTGGGGATGCCGGCCCCCCCAGCCCACCGACACGCCCGGCCCCCAACCCACAACTTTTCCGCACCTACACCCGGCAGCAGTTGGCAGCCGGCGAGGTGCCCCCGACCGAGTTCGGCCAGCGCTTAGCCCATAGCTACAGTCCCAATGGCGGCTGGTATGTGGCTGCTATCCCGGTCGCCTTTCAGATGGAGGGCTCGGGTTCAGGCACGACCCACTTCACGCCTTATGCTTATGACCGCCACGTGCCGCTCGGCTTCTACGGCGCACCGTTCGTACCCGGCACCTATCGCGGCCATGTCGAACCGGTGGACCTGGCCGTCACGCTTGCGTCTATCCTGGGTGTCAATCAGCCCTCCGCGGCAGTGGGTCACGTGCTGACGCAGGCGCTCAAGCCCGTTGGTGAATTTGTGTACCCGAAGGAGCCGGTCACACCGCGCAAAGGCGCGCACGGACGCCGGACAGGGTCAGGCACCACCCATCGGGTCACACCCTCGACCCCGGCGACCAAGATCACACCCGATTCAGCGCCCATTCCCACGCCGGAGAAGCCCCAGCCGTGAAGCCCAACATGCAGGTCCAGCTCGCCGGCATCCCGCTCCAAACCCCTGTGCTCGCCGCCAGCGGCACCTTCGGTTACGGCGTGGAGTTTGAGGACATCGTCCGGCTCGATCGTATCGGCGGCTTCGTCACCAAGGGCCTTTCTAGGCTGCCCATGCCCGGTAATCCGGCCCCGCGCATGATTGAAACCTTGGCCGGCATGATCAATGCCATCGGATTGCAAAACGTAGGCGTCGACGCCTACGTTGCCCAGAAGCTTGCGGCGTTCAGCCACAATCCCCCGCCCTGCGCCATTTTCTGTAACGTCTTCGGGTACACCATCGACGATTACCTCGCCGTCATCCGGGTGCTCAACGCCGCTGACGGTATTGCCGCCTACGAAATCAATGCGTCCTGCCCCAATACCGCACATGGCGGCATGGTTTTCGGCGCAGATGCCAAACTCCTGGCCGAGCTCGTCCGGAAAACCAAAGCCAGCAGTCGCCGCCCCATTTTCGTTAAGCTGTCGCCGAACGTGACTTCGGTTGCCTCCATGGCCAGGGCCGCCGAGGATGCAGGCGCCGACGGCCTGACACTGATTAATACGTTTCTGTCGCTCGCTATCGACATCAAAACCCGCCGCCCCAGAATTGCCAACACCACCGGCGGCCTCTCCGGCCCGGCTATCAAGCCGATTGCCGTGCGCATGGTCTGGGAAGTGGCGCAGGCGGTCAAGATTCCGCTGATCGGGGTGGGCGGCATCCGCACCGGCGAGGACGCGGTTGAATTCCTGATGGCCGGTGCTACCGCCGTCGAGGTGGGTACAGCCAGCTATGCCGACCCGCGCGCGGTGGAACGGGTCGCCGAGGGGTTGGAGCACTGGTGTGCCCGCAATGATATCGCTGAAGTGCGAAGCCTCACGGGTTCATTCCAGGCCGGGGCTGGACGCATGCCCGCGCCGGGCATGGTGAGCAGCCTGCCCGAGGGCGCACCGGCAATTCCGGAGTTGCCGGAACTTCCGCAACAGGGGGAACAACTCACGATGCAATCGGCGGCTCCGGCCGAAGGCGGCAAATAAGCGGCTGCCGGCCAGGAAAGTAAAAAGCTCCCGCGCAAGTAGGAGCTTTTTGTGCGGAAGAGCGGCGAACTTACGCAGCCTTGCGAGGGGAGCGGTTTCGAATCTCACGCGCCTGCGCCATCGCGACCTCGCTCAAAAACGTCGGAGCGGGCGTCATCATCGCAACCAGCAGCCACGCCAGCACGGACACCAGCAGACCGGCGATGGCCATGTCCTGTAGGGTGAGCGGAAAGTTGATCTGTCGCATATGCAGCGCAATCGCCCAGGTACGCAGGGGCTCAACCTGGTGAATCACCGCGATGGCCAGCAGAAAAGCAAGGATCGAAACAGTCGCCATGCCAATCAAGGTCACATCGATACTACGGTGCACGCGCTGGCGGGTTCGGCACTGGCGGCATTCCACAAGATGAGCCTCCAGGTCGCCGCGCACCTCCGGCGAGGAGCCGGAGATGTCATAACGCCAGGATGAGAGAATGTCGCCCACTACAGGATCGCTGCACTTGTTCATGCCACTCCTTAAGACTTTCTACAGTAATGCTCAGTTGGTCTTTCCTTGTAGGCTTGAGACAGAAGAACGAGCTAGATTCAACGGAACAGACTGAATTGGTTGATGCTGCTTTCGATTGTAACTTCTTGAAACCGAATTGCTAGCAACCGGTAAGCAAACCGGAGCTTCAGAAACAGATGGACTCCGTAGGCGCATGCTGCCCAGCTACAACGAGTTTGTTGGCCAGCAGGCTCATACGATCGCGCAATGCCCATTCCGCTGCCACACGAGCCAACTCCGGCATGTTATTGCTTTCTGAAAGATGGGCCAGCACCACATAGGCTGCCTGCCCGTCATAACCCTTTTCCAGGAACTCGGCCGCAGCCGCATTAGAGAGGTGACCGACCCGCGACAGCACTCGCTGCTTCACCGACCAGGGATACGGTCCATCGCGCAGCATGTCCAGGTCGTGGTTTGCCTCCAGCATTACGACGTCGCAGCGCCGAAGCTGCTCGGAAACATTCGCGGGCATGTAACCGAGATCGGTCGCGAGTCCGATACGGATCCCCTCACCTTTAAGTACGAATCCTACTGGGTCCGTCGCATCGTGCGGGATGGTGAACGCCGTGATCTGGAGGTCGCCGATCGAGAACGGCTTGCCGGCGCGAAAGTATTCGACGCCGGGCAGTGCGCATGGGTCGGCTTCAGAAAGGGAAGCGGAAACCGCCTGCGCGGCTGGCGGCCACTTCGTGGCGGGTGTATTTGGGGTGGCGGTGATCGCGGTTGTGGCCCTCCCGTTGGTCGGGATCGAGTTTTCCGGCTGGTGTGCGGTCACTTCACGGGCAAATGCCTCGGCCTCTTCGGCGCATTCGGCTAAAACGGCCTCGCGGTAGAAGGGATTGGCAGCATCCGGCTCGACAGCAGCCCCGGCCTTTGCGGCCTCATCCGCCTTTTGAGCTGCTTCGGCCTTGCGCCCGGTCAGCCAGTCGGCATAGGTCATGCGCCGCTGCGGCACCATCCAGCGCATCCATGCGCGATGGGTCGCCTCGGTAAAGTACACCGGAATGCCCATCTTCCGAGCCAGCACAGACAGGCCTTGCACGTGGTCCTGGTGCTCATGCGTAATCAGAATGGCATCCAGCTTACCCGGGTCTTCGCCAGCCTGCAGCATGCGTTTCACAATCTCGCGGCAGCTTACCCCGGCGTCCACCAGCACCGACGTACGCCCGCCGGTGATGACCGTGCAGTTGCCACGGGAGCCGCTCGCCAGCACTGTCATCCGTACCATTTCTTAACGATACTCCCTCCCCGCGTACTCCCCACGTAGAGTTTCGCCCTAAACAAGGCTTGGCACGATGCCTGTCTTGGTTCCGGGCGTACAGCACCGATCAGACAATTTCGATGAGCATGGAAGTAATATTGTCGCGACCGCCTGCCCGGTTCGCCGCCTCAACCAGCGACGTATTCTGCTCTTCCAATGCATGAGAGCGGCCCAGCAAAATCTCCAGCGCCGTATCCGGCAGCTCCCGCGTCAACCCGTCCGAGCACAGCAGGAAGACATCTCCGGGCTCGACCGCAAGCGTTTGTATCTCCGGCATAACCGAGCGCCGCGTCCCCACGGCGCGGGTAATCACGTTGCGCATGGGCGAGCGCGCCGCCTGCTCCTCGTTGATCACGCCCATGCGTATTTGTTCGTTGATGAGCGAATGGTCTTCAGTACAACGCGTAAGCCTGCCGCGCCGCCACCGATAGCAGCGGCTGTCCCCCACATGCACGACAGCGACTTCATGCGGGCCGCAAATCGCCAGCGCGACCAGCGTGGTTCCCATACCATGGAGCGCAGGCTCATGCGTAGCGCGGGCATGCACCCGCCGGTTGGCCGCGCACACTGCCTGTCCAACCGCTTTGGCGGTGCGCCTCCCTTCGGGCACAGCCCCAAGATGCTCCAGAAACGCCTCCACAGCCGACTGGCTGGCGACCTCCCCGCCGGCAGCCCCACCCATGCCATCGCACACGACAAATAACCCCGCATCGAGCGAGTAGCTCCAGGCATCCTGGTTGGTCCTGCGCGCGCGCCCAGGGTGGCTCAGGGCAGCGACAACGGTATGGAGCGCGACAGGCACGGGACCAATGTACACGCCCCGATGTGTGCCTGACTCGGACTTTTGCAATCCGGGTTTCCGCTCTTCCCAACTCGGGATCGAGGGCAGCGGTGGCAATCGCTATTGGCTTCCTTGCGCTTTCTTCGTCCCCAGCTCCGGTACGGAAACAGCAAGCCCGGACACTTCCCCCTCGACATGCAGGGGCTGCTCGCCGGGGCCATAGTGGTGTACGGCGTGACTTTCCGTGTGGGTGGGCGGTACGCTGTCCGGGTTGTTCGGGATCTCCTCGTATTCCAAATCCGCGCCGTCACTTACGCGTACGATATAGTCGCCTTCGGGAACAAAGCTCAACGTCCAGCCGGTATCGCCCTTGGCCAGCTTGGTATTGGCCGCTTCGGACCGGTCATCGGCATAGAGTAACGCCACATGCCCACCGTTGACGGTGTGCCCGTCGCGAGCCGCCGCAATCGAACCCGTCACGTTGTGCAACTTGGCAAGCGGAATCGTGATGTCCTCTCCGGGCCGCTCCTCGCCAAGCTTCAGCGTGAACGGTGCGGCATCCTTGGGCCGCAACTTATTGCCGGAGTAGACCGGGATACGGTAGTCGTCAGTGTACGTGCTAAAACCGCCATCGCCCACGTCATAGCTGGTCTTATTCAGGCTGAGCTGCACGGCAATCAGATACTCGCGCGCGGGCAGGCCGCTGATGCGGAAGACGCCTCGGTCGTCGGTGATGGTTGAGGGCGTACCCTGCACCGGGCCTTCGCGCGGCTCCACCCATTTCTCTTTTTGCCGGACCAGCAGCTGAACCTGCAAGCCTGCCGCGGGGCTACCGTCGTCGTACAGCACCGTGCCGCTCACTGCGGCTCCCCGTTGCAGCGTGACTTCAATGGCTGCCGGTACACTCGCCTGCACGGTGACGCGCGGCACGGCTTTCGCAATCTCCGCTCTGGTGGCCTTGTCGGGCTTCGAGAGCTGGTCGCTGGTCGCGGCAACGGCCGCCAGGGGAGACACATACCCGGGCTCCGAAGCGAACACATAGTAGGTGCCGGGCGTGACGTGCTGCACGGAGAACGAGCCATCCGGCAGGGTCTGCACCCCGCTCATGTGCGCGGACACACCTTTGCTCTCACTGGACGCATACCCATCAATAGCGTCCGCCGGCTCGAGGACCACATTCGCGAGTCGCGCCGGACCATTGGTATCGGCGCAGTACACATGGCCCGTAACTACGCCGGTCGGCACAGCCTTGGGAGGCGTTGTTCGCTGGGCGAGTGAAGCCGTGTTCGCGTACAGAAATAGCAGCATTCCAACCGAAACACGCATAGGGAGCTCCCGAACTACGTGGGTTAGGTACGCGCACGAGTATAGCTGCTCACTTCACGCCGGCAAGATCAATCTCTGCACGAATTTTTCCTACGCTCCCGCATGAGAAAATCTGATTGCGTAAATAGGAAGCGGGCTCTTTTGGAGAGCCCGCTTGTACCGCACTTTTTTTCGGAAGCCTTACTGCCCGGCCCGGCCCAGCTTGGCTTCCGCCTCCAGCACCACCATGCGCGCGGCCGCATACTTGGCGGGATCATCGCCGGCACCGGACTGCTGCTTCTGCCCTTGCTGGAGCTGCTGCTCGGCGGCGGCATGGTCGACCTTGTCGGGAGCTTCCGCGTACTCGACCAGTACAGTGACGCGGTCGGGCAGTATTTCGGCGAATCCACGCGCGACGATAAACTTTTGCTCGCCGCCCGCACCCCCGGAGACTCCCTGGACCACAAGGTCACCGGCGCCAATTGCCGTCAGCAGCGGCGCCGCGCCAGGCAGGGCTTCAAGTACGCCCGCCTGCCCAGGCAGAGTGATTGAGCTCGCATCTGTATCGATGAGGATGCGCTCCGGCGTGACGACCCGCACTTTCAGCTTGCCTTGAGAAAAACCGGTCTCACCAGTCGGTTCGGCCATGGCGCTACTGCTGCCCCTTCAGCTTTTCCGCTGCTTCCAGAACATCCTCGATTGTGCCTTTCAAATAAAATGCCTGTTCCGGCACGTCATCGTGCTTGCCCTCGATAACCTCCTTGAACGAGCGTACCGTATCGGCCACCTTGCAGTATGCGCCGGGGATGCCGGTAAACTGCTCGGCGACATGGAACGGCTGCGACAGAAACTTCTGCACCTTGCGCGCCCGGTTCACCGTCAGGCGGTCTTCTTCCGAGAGCTCATCGATACCCAGAATGGCGATGATGTCCTGGAGATCCTTATAGCGCTGCAGGATGCGCTTGACCCCTTGCGCGACGTCATAATGCTCCTGCCCGACTGCGCGCGGGGACAGAATACGCGAGGAAGACGCAAGCGGATCAACGGCCGGATAGATGCCGAGCTCGGAGAGCGGACGCGACAGCGACGTCACTGCGTCCAGGTGAGCAAAGGTCGTCGCCGGCGCTGGATCAGTGAAATCGTCGGCCGGCACGTAGACGGCCTGAACCGAGGTCACAGAACCTTTCTTGGTCGAGGTAATCCGCTCCTGTAGCTCGCCCATTTCGGTCGAAAGATTCGGCTGGTAGCCCACGGCCGACGGCATGCGACCCAGCAGCGTTGAAACCTCCGACCCGGCCTGGGTGAAGCGGAAGATGTTGTCGATGAACAGGAGCGTGTCGGCGCCTTCCTCATCGCGGAACTCTTCAGCGATGGTCAGGGCGGAAAGCGCCACACGAAGACGTGCGCCTGGCGGCTCGGTCATCTGGCCGTAAATCAATGTCGCCTTCGACTTCGGCAGATCTTTCAGGTCGATCACGCCGGCCTCCTGAAACTCGAGCCACAGATCGTTGCCCTCACGGGTACGCTCGCCCACCCCGGCAAATACAGAGAAACCCCCGTGATTTTGCGCGACGTTATTAATGAGCTCCTGGATGATGACCGTCTTGCCGACGCCGGCACCGCCGAACAGGCCGATCTTGCCGCCCTTCAGAAAAGGCTGGATCAGGTCAATGACCTTGATGCCGGTCTCGAACATCTCCTCCGAGGTCGACTGCTCCTCAAACAAAGGCGCGGGCCGATGAATCGGCAGGTACTTCTTCGCGTTCACGGGACCGAGCTCGTCGACGGGCTGGCCGATCACGTTCAGGATGCGCCCCAGGGTCGCGCGACCTACCGGCACCATAATGGGCGCGCCCGTGTCGATCACTTTCATGCCGCGCACCATGCCCTCGGTCGCCTCCATCGCGACGCAGCGCACCCGGCCATCGCCGATGTGCTGCTGCACTTCGAGGATCACGTTAACGGGGTTGGGCACGTTGAAGCCTTCGCTCGTAACACGCAGCGCCTGGAAGATACCCGGCATCTTTGTTTCTTCAAACTGCACATCGACCGCGGGGCCGGAGATCTGGACGACGTGGCCGATGTTCTGCTCGCCTTTGCCCGCGCCGACACCATTCTCTCCGGTCTGGGCGTTTTCGCCGTAGTGCTCCGCCATGGTGTCCGTACCCTGGGGGGGTGTTTGCTGCTCCACTGCTTCTTCTGGCATACCGTCTGTTCTCTTTCTCGATAAACGCGTCGGGCAGGCGCGGCTAAACCGCGGCGGCGCCTGAAACAATCTCGATGATTTCCTTGGTAATAGCCGCCTGGCGCACGCGATTCATGGTCAGCGTGAGTGAGTCGATCAGATCGCCCGCATTGTTGGTCGCCGCGTCCATGGCGGTCATGCGCGCGGCGTGTTCGCTTGCCACCGACTCCAGGCAGGCATAATAAAGCAGTGCCGAAACGTAGCGCGGCAGCAGTGCTTCGTAGACCTCGGCCGCCGGCTGGTCGTATAGGTAGTCGACTTCAGCCGTTCCGAATCGTTTCGACTCGTCCTCATACTGAGCGCGAATGGCTTCCTGCTCTTCGTCGCGTAGGGTGATGCCGGCCGTGCGGGCAGCTTCGGCGGCCTTTTGCCTTTCCTCTTCGGTCGGCTCGGCAATCGCCGAGATCTCGGGTGACTGGATCTCGCCTTCCTTGCCGGCAACCAGCGGCAAAATACGTTTGACGACGACGCGCTGCGAAATGACGGACTTGAACTCGTTGTAGACCAGGTAGACCGCGTCGATCTCGGCCGCCGCATAGCGGGCGACGATATCCTCGCTCACCCCGCGCACGTCTTCGAAGGAGAGCCGGTCGAGCACGATGTGCGCGGCCTGTTCGTTGGCCAGGAACTCGACTTCCGCCTTGCGCGACCGCTCGGGCCGCTCTTGCGCGTGACCCCCTTCAGGCTCCGGCGCCTTCGCGAACTGCGCAACCGGGTAGCTGCGCCGGAAGAAATCGCGTCCTTTTCGCCCGATCGCTTCCAAATCGATCGTGCGGTCGTCCTCGTTTGCGCGCATGTCAGCGATGAACTGCGTGGCCGAGCGTACGATGTTGGTCGAAAACGCGCCGGCAAAGCCCTTATCGCCCGAGATGATGACGAGCAGAATATTCTTCTCCGGGCGCGCGGTAAGCAGCGGGCTGCGCTGCTCGTTGGTCGTCGGGTCCACCGCTTCCAGGCGGCGACGCAGCGAAGCCAGCACGCTGGCCAGCATGACCGCGTACGGACGTGCGTTGGTCATGCGCTCTTGCGCGCGGCGCAGCTTGGCCGCAGCCACCATCTTCATGGCCTTGGTGATCTGGCGCGTGTTCTTCACGCTGCGGATCCTTCGCCGGAGATCGAGTACGTTGGCCACTTACTTTGCCGTCTCCTGCGCTTGCTGCGCGTCCTTCGAGCCAGCCGCCCCTTGTGCCTGCTGGGCGCCCTTGCTGTTGGCCTGCTCCTGCCCGGCTCCGCCGCCCGCGGTGGAAGCCGCGCCGGGCTGTGAGCCTGCCGGAGTCTTCTGTTCGGCCGCTTTTTTCTCGTCCTCGCTCAGCTCCGCCACGGCATCCTTGCCTTTGGCCTGCTCGTGCTCGCCGAGGAAGTCCTTCTTGTACTCTTTCGTAGCGCTTTTGAGCCGTCCGCGCAGATCGTCGTCCAAGGCCTTCTTGTCAGCGATGTCCTTGAGCAGCGCCTGCTGCGACGCGTCCAGGTACTTGTGGAAGCCATCCTCAAATGCTCGGATATCTTCCACCTTGACATCGTCCAGCAGCCCTTGCGTGCCGGCAAACAGGATGGCGACCATGTGCTCCGGGGTCAGCGGGTGAAACTGGTCCTGCTTCAGCAGTTCGGTCAGGCGCTTGCCGCGATTGAGCTGGTTTTGCGTGACTTTATCCAAATCCGAGCCAAACTGCGCGAATGCCGCGAGCTCGCGGTACTGCGCCAGGTCCAGCTTCAAGGTCGAGCCTACCTGCTTGATCGCCTTGATCGCGGCTGAGAAACCCACGCGTGAAACAGACAGACCGACATTCACGGCCGGGCGAATGCCGGAGTTGAACAGATCGGTTTCGAGAAAAATCTGCCCGTCGGTGATGGAAATTACGTTGGTCGGGATATATGCCGAGACATCGCCGGCCTGGGTTTCGATGATCGGCAGCGCGGTCAGCGACCCCCCGCCTTTCTCCTTGCTCATCTTGGCCGAGCGCTCCAGCAGACGCGAGTGGAGGTAGAACACATCGCCCGGATACGCCTCGCGGCCCGGCGGACGGCGCAGCAGCAGTGAAAGCTCGCGGTACGCTACCGCGTGCTTGGACAAATCGTCATAGATCACCAGCGCGGCTTTGCCGTTGTCGCGGAAGTACTCGCCCATGGCGGTTGCCGCGAACGGCGCGAGATAGAGCAGCGGCGCCGGTTCGGACGCGGTCGCGGCCACAACAATGGTGTAGTCCATCGCACCGTTCTCGGTCAGGGTCTGCACCACCTGCGAGACCGAAGACCGCTTCTGCCCGATCGCGCAGTAGATGCAGATCAGGTTGTTCTTCGCGTTGTTGATGATCGTGTCAATGACCACCGCGGTTTTGCCCGTCTGGCGGTCGCCGATAATCAGCTCGCGCTGACCGCGGCCGATCGGGATCATGGCGTCGATGGCCTTGATGCCGGTCGACATGGGCTCCTTGACGGGCTGACGGTCGATCACGCCGGGAGCGAGCCGCTCGATGGGCAGCGTTTCTGTGGTCTCGATCGGGCCCTTGTCGTCGATCGGCTGCCCGAGTGCGTTGACTACGCGGCCAACCATCGCGTCGCCCACCGGCACGCTCATGATCTTGCCGGTGCGCTTGACCTGGTCGCCTTCGCGAATTTCCGACCCTTCCCCCATCAGAACAACGCCGACCTGCTCTTCTTCAAGCGCGAGGGCCAGCCCCATGATGTCGTGCGGGAAGCTGACCAGCTCCCCGGCCATTACTTTGTCGAGTCCATGGACGCGCGCAATGCCGTCGCCGACCGAGATAACCGTCCCGACCTCATCGACCTGCATTCTGTTGTCGTAGTTCTGGATTTCCTCCCGAAGAAGGCTTGTAATCTCGTCTGCGTCGATCTTTGCCATTCGTCCCCTGCAGTTCTTTTCTAGCTCGCAGCCCGCACTGGCTAGCCTGTGGCGGCGAGCGCTTCTTTCATCTGTTCGAGCCGCCCGCGCACGCTTCCATCGTAGACCGTCGAGCCGATTCGTAACTGTGCGCCGCCCAGCAAACCCGGGTCATGACGGAATGTCGCTTCTACTCGCTTGCCGGTCAGCTCGTGAATCTTGGCCTCGACCGCGCGCTGCTCCCCCTCGTTGAGCGCCCGCACGCTGCTCCACTCTACCTTGTCGATGCCCAGATCGCCCCGCAGCATCCGGCGGAATTCGCCCAGTATCTCCCCAAACGCCTCCATACGGTCATGGTTCACGATCACGGCAAGAAAATTGCGCACCGGCTTCGACATGCCGAGCCGCCCGTTCAGCTTATCGAGCAAGTCCACTTTCTGCTTCGCCGGGAAGGATGGGTCGAGAAATACGTTGCGCAGCGGCACACTCTCGCGCCACGCGTCGTCGAAATCGCCCAACTCGCGGTCCGCCGCCTCGACATTCGCGCGATTCGACTCCAGAACATCCAGCAGTGCCCGGGCATACCGGGCGGCGTAAAGGGTCGCCATTAGTTCTGCCCCTTGCCGATCTGGCCGGCAAGTCCTTGCAGAAATTCGTCAATGAGGACTTGATCGATCGCGGCGCGGTCATCTTCCGGGGTCAGCCGAACCCGTTCCGCCGCTCGATCCACGGCCAGGTCCGACGCATAGCGCTTGAGTCCACGCTCGGCCGCGGCCTGCGACGCCCGGATGTCGGTCTCGGCGGAGTGCACAATCCGCTCCCGCTCCGCTGCGATCGAGGCACGGATGCGGGCTTCTTCGTTCCGGCTTGTCTCGGCCGCCTGCCGGCGCAACGCATCCACTTCGGCGCCGAGAGAGGCCAGCCGGCCCTCGACGCGGTCGATGCGCGCTTGCGCATCCGCGGTCGCCTGGCGCGCGCGCTTCAGGTCGTGCTCGACCTTCTGCCGCTTGACCCGGAGCATCCCGGGTACGTAGCGAAGCAGGAAATATAAGATAACGGCGATCAGCACGCCAGAGTTCAGGTCTTCAAAATCCCGCGCGGCCTGCACGGTCGAGATCCCCATGTGCCGCGCCAGAAACTGCACGGAAGGCGAGTGGGCATAGCTTTCCAGATCGTTGTTGGTATCCGGCGCATCCATGCTGCTGGTCGTGGTGCCGGTGATGATGGGCTGCGGCTCCTTGCCGCCTTGCGCGTGTGCGAATGGGAGCGCTGTCAGCAAAAAAGCAAAGGCGAGAAGCGCTGAGCGAATCCTTAGGCAAGAGCTGGAGCAGGAACTGGGGGAAGCAGCCATCAGGAACGCGCCCCCTGCCCGCTGGAAGCAAGCGGCTGCTCCCTGGATCGCTCTTGTTCAGACGAAGGCGATCCAGCCTGTCTGCTCCCAGCGGCTGGCAGCACAACGGAAACGATCTGCGCGGCCAGTGCGTTGATCTGATCATCCATGGCGCCGCGGGACTGTCTGGCATCGGCGTCCAGAGCGGCACGCGCGCCGCGTACCTGGTTTCCTGCAGCCTCGCGCGCTTCGGCGATGGCCTGGTCCCGAGCGGCGTTCCATCCGGCAATCTGTTTCTCCCGCGCCTGATTGATCTCCAGCCGTGCCGTGTGTAGCCGCGCTTCATACTCCTGCATTTTGGCTTCCGCCACGGCATTCGTGGCGTGGGCCATCTCGACCGCGCCTTCCGTGCGCTCGCGACGCAGAGCAAGGGTCCGGCCGAGCGGCCGATGCACCAGCACCGTGTAGCAAAACACGAGGATCAGGAACAGGATCATCGTTGGCACGGAGCCAAGGAAAAGAACACCGAGTTGGTGAAAGATGTCGTTCATGCGGATGTTTGTCGGTTACAGCCGGTTGCAGCGAGTCGGGCGGTGGAGTGGTGCGGCGCAGCTTAGCGAGAGCAATCGAGCAATACGTTATCCAGCCTGCTTCATTCCAACCTGCTTCATTATAGATATCATAGGGGATGAGGAAAGGCGACCCTTTCGACCTGAGACCTCCACGGTTGATACCGTGCACGGATTGCATGAGTCGCGCGATATCGATGCGCATGCAGCAAACCGGCCGCAGAGTTCGAGTAACCTACGCAGCGTGCGTACGATACCGGCGCCAGCGGCCCAGCAGGGAACGCGGCGCGGCAACCCGCAGCAGCATCCCATCCTGGCCTTCGCGCTGCTCGAAACTCCGCGCCGTCACCGTGCCGCCGCTCTCGAGTGCCGCGATGGCGTCGCCCTCGCTCTGCGGTATCCACAGTTCGGCTTCTTCGAGCGGGTCCGCGGTGAGCGCGGCATCGACTGCGGCAAGCAGCCGATCGACCCCGGTGCCCCGAAGCGCCGAAACGCCCACCGCGCCTGAAGCCAGCAGCCCGGCGCGCGCGTGCTCGGGGAGCAGGTCGAGCTTGTTCAGCACCTCGATGCGCGGCTTGGTGAGTACGTCGAGTTCGCCCAGCACCTTTTCGACTTCAAGTTTGTGCTCCTCCGAGAGCGGGTCGGCTGCGTCGCGGACATGAAGCAGCACCTCGGCTTTTTCGACTTCCTCGAGCGTGGCGCGGAACGAGGTCACGAGCGTATGCGGCAGGTTGCGGATAAAGCCGACCGTGTCCGAGAGCAGCGCCTTGCGGCGCGAGGGCAGCGCGATCGCTCGCAGCTTTGGGTCGAGGGTAGCGAACATGCGCGAGGAGGCCAGAACCTCGGCCCCGGTCAGCAGGTTGAACAGCGTGCTTTTGCCGGCATTGGTGTAGCCCACGAGCGCGACCGTGGGCACCGGAGCCGACTCGCGGCGGCTGCGCTGCTGGTGCCGGACGCGGCGGACGCGTTCGAGCTCGCGGCGCAGGATCACCAGGCGCTTGCCGATACGGCGGCGGTCGGTTTCGAGCTGCGTTTCTCCGGGGCCTCGGGTTCCGATGCCGCCGCCAAGCTGGCTCATGGCGCGGCCCCGGCCGGTAAGGCGCGGCAGCATGTACTCAAGCTGCGCCAACTCGACCTGCAACTGGCCTTCGCGGGTCCGGGCCTGCCGGGCGAAGATGTCGAGAATGAGCTGAGTACGGTCGATAATGGGCGCGGGCAGCGCGTCCTCAAGATTGCGAAGCTGCGTCGGGCTCAGATCGTAGTCGATCAAAATGATGGATGCGTTTGCGGCGGCAGCGGCCCCGGCGAGTTCCTCAACCTTGCCGGAGCCGAGCAGGGTTGCCGGATCGGGACGGGCGCGGCGCTGCTCCAGCGTGCCGACGATGCCGGCGCCGGCGCTTTCGGCCAGCTCGCGGAACTCGGCGGTAGCGTCCTGGGCATTGAGACGGGTGCCGCCGAGATCAAGCGATTGGTCGAGCCCTGTGTGTGGCTGCTCTCGCAGCAAAGCCGCGTTGCGGGCTAATTCGGCGGTGCGGCCGATTGCGGGTTTAAGGCCGGAAAACCTTGGAAAAACGAGGAAAGCACGCTCGCCAGTATTCGCGTTGGGCACAAGCGCGCGTGCTTCCACTGGATATGTGGAAGAGGGAGCCTCGGAGCTAAAACTTGCCTCCCCTTCGGCGCGAGCGGGAGAGGTGTCGCTGGAAAGGTGTTGGGATATGGTGCGTCGCCTGGCCGTTTTGCGTTCCTTTATGCGCCCTGCGCGTGCTCAGCCAGGGTGTTCGCACCCGAAACACCGATGGCATTTCCGGGTGAGGGGCGGTGCTCCGTGTGCAGCACCGAGCGGGTGCTCACCACGGTCGAAATCGCGTGCTTGAAGATGAGCTGCTCCTGGCTGTTGTTTTCGAGAAGCACCGAATACTTGTCGAAGGAGCGAATCTTGCCTGTGAGCTTCACGCCCGAAACCAGGTAAATCGTGATGGGCGTCTTATCCTTGCGGACCGTGTTAAGAAACGTGTCCTGGATATTCTGTGCCGGCTTGTTGTCCATGTGCCGATCTCCTTCACGCGCTTGAGGGAACGGGCGCGGTCGTCAAGTTGTGGGAACCAAGTGCCTCCAAGGCCGCGGCGGGCCAGGAAGGCAGAACATGCGGAACGCCTGTGCGGAGCCGGCTCCCCGAAAGCCCGGCGCGCACCGCAAGTACCGCGCAACTATTTGCAAACTCATCCGGGTAGAGCTTGAACGTAACTTCTATAACAGGCTTACTTCTCTAGCATGCCAAACTTTCGTACCAATACGGTAGAAAAATCTTCTTGCAATCCAAGAAACTGCCGATTATTGCAAATGATGTCGCCTGGAACGGTGCACGACAGCGGCGTGGGCAGGGCGAGGAGCATGCCGCACGGGCAAATGCGTGCCTGGGACAGCACCTGCCGAATTCTTCGGCGAGAGTTGGGCGCCGGGCCTGGGAGGCAGCGGCGTGTCGCGACGCACGATGCCGCCTTCAAGCCGGTACTGGGTCGTATTCACTGTCTTCGGATGAAATGACCCGGCTTCGTCCTGGGTTACCACGCCGTCCGGTGTTGTCCGAATGGTAAACGTTGGCTCCTCGCCCACTTTATCCACCATCTCCTTGCCTACGGTAATCGGCAGATAACCTTGCTGCTCGCGCAGACGATACGCGGTCTCGTACCTGTGCTTTCTGGTGTTCCAGATAAACACGCGCACCTGGTCCCAGTCATAGGGCAGGCCATCCTTGAACTCGGTGGTGACCGTAACGTACTGGCCTACCTGATGCGGCACGGGCGCGGGGGCCTCGGGGGCGGCCGGCTCGTTTTCCGCGGCTTTTGGATGCCGTCGGAGCAGCGCGGCGTGAGCGGCGGCCCGCTTCTCGATCCGCTTCCCTTCTTCCGGCCCGATGTGCCTTGCCGGCGCCTCACCACTGTCCGTCACGGTGTTTAACAGGTAAGCCCCGATAATCCGGTGCCCTTCCGAGTACTGCGCCACTTCATCGGGCACGTCTACATCGAGGCCGTGCGCCAGCATCCAGCCCACCTTGCCCGCGCTGTCGCGCACCAGCCACCAATCTTCCATCGGTTGCGCCATCCAGGCGGCCTCCGGGTCCAGGTCGAGGGCGGTGTAGCGGTCGGGGTGCGGCGGGGCTTCGGCCCAGATCGTCGAGCCGCTTCCCTCGCGCTTCCCCACCTTAGCCGGTTTTATGGGAGCAACCCGGCGCGGCCGGGGCGGCCGGGGCGCGAGCACGGATTGCGGCGATAGCGGCTTCGGCACCGAAGCGCGCCGCAGCAGTTGGAGCTTGTCATTCGCCGGAAGCAGGTAGAGGTGTTCGGTTTTGCGCCCGGGGGTCAGGTGGAGAAAAATGTCGTCGCGCAGTACACCGGTGGCCACTGCCGGGATGCGTTCCCGGTCGAGCGCCTGGAACTTGTCGAACTCGCCCTGGCCGATGACGGCATGCTCCTCGAGCCACCCTACTTTACCCTCAGCCGTCTTCACCTGGTAAAAACGCCGATCGTGTTGCAACACGGTCAGGCGCTCGCCATTGTGAACGTCGGCCACGTGATTGGAAATTGCCGCAAGCCGGTCGCGGATATAGGTGCTCTTGGAGATTACGTACACGTGTTCCGGACCACTGCCCGGATGGAGACGGCCGCAGCCGGTCGGGAGCAGCGAGCCGGCGAATAGGATTGTCAAGAGGGCGGTACGGTAGGTGAGCACGGTCCGCCCCAGCATAGCATTGGACTGGGCCATGCTCTCCCACGCTCCAAAGCGTGAAACGGTCAGGGTGTGGTTGCGAGCGCGGAAGCTCCCGCTATCGATCCGTTGCCGGTAGTCGCGGTCGCGGCCGAGACCAGCGCGCCCGGCGTCGCACCCGTGGCGGCGGTGATCGAGAATACCTGAACGTCCGGCGAACCGCCGACACAAGCCGCGACCAGGTAGCCGCCCGTGCTGTCCTCGGCCAGCGCGTACGGGCTGCTGCCGGTGGAATAGGGTGAACCGCCCAGCGCGGTCAGGGTACCGGTAGACGACAGGGTGAAGCCGCTGATGGTACTCGTCGTCGAATTCGACACATAGACATACGCGCCGCTTTTGTCGACCAGGACCGACTTGGCGCCGAGTCCCGTTCGATAGGGCGATCCGGAGACCTCGGCTAGCGTGCCATTCGTGTTGATCGCGAGCACACGCACACCGTTCGTCCCCGTCTCTGCTACGAACAGGTACTTGCTCAGAGGGTCGACCGTGATGCCCTGGTCGGCATAGCTATTGCCAAGCGGCTGTACGTGCACGCTGACTGCGCCAAGGTTGCCCGCGGCGAAGCTTAACTCGTCGACACCGCCGGTGCCGAGAGCCGCGAACACCTGCGTACCGTTGGGAGCGAACGCGATCTGGAAGGCGGCGCCGTTATCGAGCTGGAGCTGCGTGCCGACCTGCGTAAGACCGCCGCTGGTCTGATCGATCTGAAATACGGACACCACAGGCGCGGTAGTATTGCCGGTAGCCGCGCCCAGATTCGCGAGTACGAGTAGCCACCGCCCGGTCGGATCGACAACCATCGAGCTCACGCCAATCGCGGCAACGGCCGCATTGTTGCCCCCGAGTGTCAGCGAGCCGTCGCGGTTGATGACATAGGCGTAAATGGCGCCGAGCTGACTGCCCACCCACAGCAGATTGGTCGTCGGGCTGATGGCCAGGGAGCTGGGCAGTACAGGCAGTGACGAGGGCGAGTTGGGCAGGTTGGCAAGCTTGCCGTTCGCAAGTGAAAACGCGGAGACGGATTGCAGCAGAGGGTTACTGTTCGCAACATAGATACTGCTGCTAGCACCTGAGCCGGAGCCGCTTCCAGAGCCCGAGCCACTTCCAGAGCCCGAGCCACTTCCAGAGCCCGAGCCGCTTCCAGAGCCGGAGCCACTTCCAGAGCCGGAGCCAGATCCACTTCCAGACCCGGTGCCGGTGCTGACCGGTTGAAAAAACTTACCGCACCCGGACAGCAAAACGACGCAACACAGCAGCCACGCCGCGTACCGGCTTCCCATGCCCTTTGTGTTCCGCGCATTTTCTGTCATTTGCCTGGTTTCGCTCCAACTGCCCACACAAGAGACGGCGGGGCAGGGGAAATGTGAGTTGCCGGTCTTCTCTAACCCTGCTCGCCGAGAATGATCGGGTGAATCGCCTGCTCATACAGGGACGGGTCACGGGCCACCACCGTCAAGCCGGATTCAGTGACAAAGTAGTTCCGCTTGTCTTCTTCCGGGTTGTACCCGATCACCGTGCCTTCAGGTAGGTGAACATCCCGGTCAATAATGGCGCGGCGAATGCGGCAGTTACGCCCGATGTTGACGTGCGAGAAAACAATGCTTTCGTCGACCTGCGAATACGAGTTGACCCGCACATCCTGTGAGAACAGCGACTTGGATACGCACGCCCCGGAAACGATACAGCCGGCCGAAATGACCGAATTGACCGCTGAACCGTCATGCCCGGCCTGCCCAAAAACGAACTTGGCCGGCGGGTACTGCCGCACCCGGGTGCGCATGGGCCAGGCACTGTCATACAGGTTGAAGACCGGGCTGACGGAGGCGACATCCATGTTTGCGTCGTAGTAGGCGTCGAGTGTGCCCACATCGCGCCAGTACAGTTCTTTCCGGTTCTCATCAACAAAGTTATAAGCCGACATTTTGTACTTGCCCAGGATATCGGGCAAAATATTGTGACCGAAGTCATGCCGCGAATCCTCTTTTTCGGCGTCGCGCATGAGTGCCGGTAGCAGCACATCCGTATTGAAGATGTAAATACCCATGGAGGCGTCGACCATGTTTGGATTCCAGGGCGAACGCAGGTGCGTGGATTTGGGCTTCTCAAGAAAGCCGGTCACTTCCCCCTTGCGATCCACCTCGACCACACCGAAGCGCGAGACCTCGTCGGGCTGAATGGGCAGTGTGGCCAGCGTCACATCGGCGCCGGAGTCCTTGTGCTGATCGAGCATCTTGCCATAATCCATTTTGTAGATGTGGTCGCCGGACAAGATGATGATGTACTTAGGCTTCTCGGCGCCGATCGAGTAGATGTTCTGGTAGACCGCGTCGGCCGTGCCCTGGTACCACTTCGGGCCCATGCGCTGCATGGGCGGCATAATCTCGATGAACTCACCCAGCTCCTGCGCGACCGCGCCCGACCAGCCTTCGCGAATGTGCCGGTTGAGCGAGAGCGCCTTGTACTGCGTGAGAATGTAGACCCGGCGCAGGTCGGAGTTGATGCAGTTGGAAAGCGTGATGTCGATAATGCGGTAATGTCCGCCGAATGGGACGGCAGGCTTGGCGCGATCGCGCGTCAAGGGGAAAAGCCGCTCGCCGGCTCCGCCTGCAAGCAGTACGCCCAGTGTGTCTTTCATGCTCGGGGTTCCCTTTCTTGGCCGGCCTGGCTTGGCTCTGTTCCGTTCGTCAGGCCGGGTTCATGGGGGCAGTTGCCGCCTTGTTCTCTCCGTAAGTATGTACCGCAAACCTACCGTCGCTGGCAAAGCATTGCGCACAATCCAGCGTAGATCGGTGCGGAGAAGGCGTCAGGCGCTGCCCTGCTCGCGGTCCGTGTCCCGAGCCTCTCCCTCATCGCCTTCTATAGCGATTCTGAGCGAACGAAGAAAGCTGACATCCTGCGCGGTGAAGTCTCCGCCGGTCTCCGTCGCTTCCCCTGGATCGGACGTCTCCTGCTCCACAACCTCATTCAGCCCAATCGTTGCTTCCAGCATCAGAAGCACGTCGAATCCCTGCCTGCGGATATCCTGCACGACTCCGGCGATCTGCTCGGACTCCGAAACGCTTTCATGGATTGCTTCCCCGAGTTGCTGGACCAGCTTGCGCAAGTTCTGATTCAAAATCCTTACCTCATACTTCCCCGAGCAACCCGCCTCTGCGGTTCCGCTTTCCCGGCGCAGGATAGCGGTCGCTCGTTTCCTTACCTTACGTTTGATGACCGGGTACAGCAAGGCGGTCCTGTATCCGCGCCAACTCTTTTGTACCCTGTTTCCCGAATGGATTGCCGAGCGCGACGGGGGCATCATCGGGGGCATCATGGGGGCATCCGCTACACTGGTGCGCATGCGCCCGAACAATCTGGGGCGCGCGCTGGGGATCGGTGCGCGCCTGCTTGGACAACGCGTCCTGCCTGCGCCGCCGCCCGCGCCCACCGCTGCCGAGCAGCGAGCCGCCGCGCAGGGGCGGGTGCGCAAGGGCCAGGTGCTGGGCCAACGCACTCGCAATGTGGGCCGAGGTGGCCGCAATCTTGGCCGGGCGGTGTGGAACCCATTCGCGCACGCGAGCAGTATTCTATGGCTTGAAATCACCGGAATGTTTTTCGCTCTGTTCGCCGTACTGTTTGCGCAACACCTCTGGGCGATTCGTAGGGCCTATCGTTCCGGCTCGGAGCACACGCACTTTATCGCGTATGGGGTATTCTCGCTGTTGTTCCTGTATTTCGCGGCAAGCTCTTTTGCCCGCGCGCGGACTCGCAGCCGCCGCAGGGTGCGGGAACGGGCCGGGCGCTAGGGAGTCACTTTGCCGGGTCACCCCACAACACGCCGCGCCCATTGGTCCCCAGGTACACCCGCCCGAACAGGCGCGGGTCGCCCGTAATCTGCTCGATGGACGCATATCGATGCTCGGGGTCATCGATGCGCTGCCAGGTAACGCCGTCATCGAGCGAACGGTAGATACCGCCCCCCTGCGACTGGTCCGGTTTGGCCGTCGCTTCAGCTGTGCCGGCGAGCGCGCCGGCAAGATAAATGGCAGGGGTGGACGCTCCGGGGGTCCCTTTGCCGAAACCGACCGCATAGGCCGCCGCTACGCTTCCAACCGGCTTCCACTGCGCGCCGCTGTCGGTCGAGCGGAAAAGTCCCGCATCGCTTGCAATCCACAGAGTGCCGGGTGCCTCGTCCGGAATGCGCAGCTTGCCGCTTTTTGGAGCCGCTTTGCTGACCAGGCGCGCCGCTCCGTCCGGGGCGAGTGCATGCAGCTCGCCGGTCGAGGGGTCATATACCCAGAAACCGTTGTGTGGGTCGGCGAGTACTTGCAGGAATTTCGGCTCACTGGACGCCGGCGAGAGGGTGCGCCAGTGCGCGCCGCCGTCTATGCTCATCGCGAGCGGGCCGCCGCGCACCGCCCACAGCAGTGTTTTACCATCAGCCGAGATCGCTGCGTCGCCGCCATGCTCGCCACCTTGTGGTTCACTCGCGAAGGGCGTCCAGTGCAGGCCGCCGTCGTGCGAAACAGCCCCGTGCGGACCAGACGTCCAGCTCTGGCCGATACGCACCATCTCGCTGGGCTTCCCGGCTGCGAGGGAAAGCGCGTCGCAGTTTGAGAACTCGGGGTTTTTCATCGCGCCACTCGGGGGCGAGTGCGTGAGGTCGTCATGGCGGAAACAGCCGATGTCGGACAAACCGGTAAACAGGTGTGGCCCTGCGTCCGTGGGCAAAGCGGGGCTGAGCAGGACCCGGTCGGCGGTCTCCTCCAGGCCAGGCGCGCCCACGGTCCAGTGCGTCGCCTCGCCACCATTCACGTCGTGCGACTCCCAGACCGTTTCCCCTGTGCCGTAGAGCACGTGCGCCGGGTCAAACGGGTCGATCATTGCCGCGCCGATCCAGTGGCCGAACGGCGGCTCGGACGCCAGGTGCTTGAGGTACGGCGCGAGGCTCGCGTCGCGTGTTGCGCCTTCCTTGAGCGACTGCCAGTGCGCGCCCGCATCGGTCGAGCGGAAAATGGTATCGCCGGGGTGCCAGCGGTCCATCGTCGAGGCCAGCAGCGTTTGCGGGTGCTCGGGGTCAACTGTGACAGTCCCGTAGCCGAAGCCTTGTGCGTCATGGGAGGCTTGCGCGCCGTTCGCGTGATAGTGCTGCTCGCCGCCGGCACCGGGCCGCTGCGGCGTGATGTCGCGCCAGTTGCCCGTGCGCGGGGATAAGGCCCAGACCGCGCCATTGCCCATGCCATTGGGTCCGGGCGCGTCGCTGTAGCTGAGGTAAAATGTGCCATCGGACGAGAAGACACCGTGGTTGGGGAACATGCCCATCGGGCCGCCTACAACCGACTTCCAGGTCTTGCCGCCGTCGTCGGATCGTAGGAGATTGATGACCGGGTCAGCCACGCCGACGAAGATTACTGGCGTAGGTTGGCCCGGCTGACCGCTTGATTTGTCGAATGTAACGAATGTAAGCCCGTCATGGTTCAGCGGCAGACCCGTGAAGGTGCGTACGCGATTCCAGTTGAGTCCGCTATCGGCCGATCGCCACAGGCCGTCAGTCCGGGTGCCAAGGAACAGGGTTTGCGGATGGTTCGGGTCCACTTGCAGACGCTCGCCCGCGAAACGGCCTTCCTCATTGCCGCCCATCTTGAACGGGACGTGCGTGATCTCAAAATGCCGTCCTTGATCCACCGAGCGCAGGATGGCGCCGTTCGGCGTATGCGCGTTCAGGTAGGTGCCGGCCGCGAGGTAAAGTTTTTTCGCGTTCGTCGGGTCGACGGCGAGGCTTTCGACGCCGAGAAGGTTGCGCTCGGAGATAGGCAGCCAGTCCTCGAGCGGCGACCAGTGCTTCGCGGCATCATCCCAGCGGTATGCTCCGCCGATGTCGGTACGGACGTAATACAGGCCGCGCTGCCCAGGGTGCGCGACGAAACCGGTGATGAAGCCGCCGGCAACGATCGCGACATTCTGAAAACGGTAGGGCACAAGTGCAGTTTGCGCAGGGGCAGACCAAGGCAGAACGATGGCGAGAGCCAGCAAGTAGAGCAATGTTTTTCTCACGAGTTGAGATTACTGCACAAAGGCGTAACCGGAGCACGGAGATAACTTCAATAATGAAGTGATTTCCGGCTCATTTCCCAAATTGCTACCCGAGAACCAAAATGGAAGCTCGGATTGAGGCCGAGCTTCCATTGCGATAAAACCGCTCGCCTCCGGCAGAAATTTCAGGCAGGCTTCTTGGCTGAGGTTTTGCGACCCGTACCGGCGCTCTTTTTCGCTCGGGAACTTGAAGTTTTCTTCGCTGCCGTTTTCGTGCCTGACGTTCCTTGGGCGGCGCTCTTTTTACGCGTGTGCGTTTTGCTAACACTGGCGCGCTCGCTGGCATTCGGGCTTTTCGCTTTGGCCTGCTTCGCACGCTCGCCGCCCTCGGCGATCTGCTCCTTGCGGGAGCGCTCGCGATCCACTTCCTTGCCGCCGTTCTTGCTGGCAGGTTTCTTTTTGCAACTGCCCTCTTCGTGCTCGCCTTTGCTGGGGACCGGCTCGTACCCGGGCCAGCAACGGGATGTTTTTGCGTCGGCTTTGCCTGCCATTGTCGTTCTCCTCATGCGCCAACTGGTTCCGGCGTTTGGGGGTAAGAGTGGCAAGGCAGCATCCTGCGTTGTGCGCAAGGATAAGCGGCAGTAAAAGGCGACTCGATGTGACAAAAAGCGGGCGATGGCAGGAGCAGCAGATCGCAGGAGCAGCAGATCGTTTGGCGCAAGAGCCCCCGACTTCGCTCAGGATGACCGGTGAAATAGCAAGTTCACAGCTACAGCGATAGCACGGATAGTGTGGGGTGGGTCAAAAGCAGATCCCTCACTTCGCGCAGGATGACACCGCTTTTTGTACATGACAGCAACTCTGCTACCGCCTTGTTTATCTGCTCACCTGCTCATCTGCCGCGCGGGCCGGATTTTGGCGTCGATGGCTTGGGCCTTGAGGCTCCGGGACGCGAAAATGTGCGAGGCGCCGCTCCATATTTTTTCGCAGAGCTGGTTGCCCCTGGCCGCGCGACGCCACCGGTCCGCTTGATGGACACGGCTTTCGGCAGCTTCGCCGGCCCTTTGCCGATGGGGCGTTCCGAAGCGAAGCGGGGCGGGGCGGGGCTCGGCACGGCAGAGCTGGCATGCGCTTCTGTTTCCGGAGCTTTCTTCACCGGTCGCTTGCGCGTTACGCGATCAAGCGCGGCGATTTCCTGTTCATCCAGCTCGCGCAGCTCGCCCGGCGGCAGGTCGAGCACCAGTGGCCCAAACCCGACCCGGCGAATTTTCTCGACATGGTGGCCGACCTCCTCGAACATCTTGCGCAGCTCGCGGTTGCGGCCCTCGATCAGCACCATTTCGTACCAGGGGTTCTCCCCTTCGCGGATGAGCTTGATCTGCACAGGCGCGGTGCGGACGCGGCCTTCGCGCGAGCCGTAGCGGCCTTTTTCGATCATCACGCCGGTGCGCAACTGCTCGAGCGCTTCCTCTGTTGGCTTGCCGCTGACCTTGACCAGGTAGGTCTTCTCAACCTGCGTGCTTGCCTTGGTCAGCAGATTGGCGAGCGAGCCGTCGTTGGTCATCAAGAGCAGGCCTTCGGAGAGGTAATCGAGGCGGCCGACAGGGTACACGCGGCCCGCGTTCTTGAGGCGCTCGAAAAACTCCATGACCGTTGGGCGCTTCTCCGGGTCACTGACGGTCGTGACATAGCCGCGCGGTTTGTTGAGCATGTAGTAGCGGTGGCGCTCGGCGCCCTGGAGCAGCTTGCCGTTCACGCGGATGTGGTCGCGCGCAAGGTCGGCTTTGGTCCCAAGCTCGGTTACGAGCGCTCCGTTGACCTGCACGGCGCCCTGGGTGATGAGCTCCTCGGCTTTGCGGCGTGACGTTACGCCCGCCGCGGCGATGATCTTTTGCAGACGTTCTTCTGCCATCTAGCTTCCAGCCTTTCCTAACCAGTGCGGGGCCGCGTGTCGGGTGCCCGCCGCGGCGATGATCTTTTGCAGACGTTCTTCTGCCATCTAGCTTCCGGCCTTTCCTAACCAGTGCGGGGCCGCGTGTCGGGTGCCCGCCGCGGCGATGATCTTTTGCAGACGTTCTTCTGGCATCTAGCTTCCGGCCTTTCCTAACCAGTGCGGGGCCGCGTGTCGGGTGCCCGCCGCGGCGATGATCTTTTGCAGACGTTCTTCTGCCATCTAGCTCCCTGTGCTTTCCAGTAATTCGGGGGTATCGGGAACGACGGCACCGCTCTCATCGACGGACAATCCGGCAGGTTGGCTTTCTTCCGCAGCGATTGAGATTGCCGGCTCCCTCTGAAACTGTTTGTCGGGAGCTGGTGCCGGAAATAGCGGAGCGACCGACTCATCGCCCAGGCTACCCAGTTCGCCGGCCATTTTCTCGAACTCTTCCATGCTGGGCAACTCGGCCAGGTCTTTCAGGCCGAAACGCAGCAGGAACTCTTTCGTGGTCTTGTACAGGATGGGCCGCCCCACGACCTGCTTTCGCCCGGCGGTGGTGACCAGCTTGCGGCTGATGAGCGAACCGAGCACGCCGCCCGAATCAACGCCGCGAACCTCTGAAATCTCAGGCGCTGTCACGGGCTGCTTGTAGGCGATGACGGCGAGGGTTTCGAGCGCCTGCAAGGTGAGCTTCATCGGCGGCTTCAGGCTCTTGGCGAAGAGGCGCACGGCGTCGTGGTATTCGGGTTTGGTGGCGACCCGGTAACCGCCGGCGATCTCGCGAATTTCCATGCCGCGCTCGTTCGTGTCGTACTCGGCCATGAGCTCGGAGAGAATGCGGCGGATCTCCTCGCGCGCGGCACGGTCGCGCAGGCGTCCAGCGCGCTTGTCGGCATCCGGGGCATCTCCAACAGACGACTCTTCGGCAAGAACCGGCTCGCCGGCGGATGCAAACGGGTGGATGGGCGGGGTTTGCGAACCTTCCGCGGGAGCCGGCGCGGCGGCATCACGTTCGGCGCGGCTTGCGTCGATTGCATCCGGCAACGGCGATGGTTCTTCGTCAGCGTCGCTGAAGGCGAGCGATGCCGTTTTCGGCGATTGTTCGCTTCCGCGCGAGGCGTCGCGCTCGGCCAGTGCTTCCTCGCCAAACAGCCCGGCGAGCTGCGCCAGCGTCACCGGCTCCTCGGCCGCGTAGATCACTGCTTCGAGTTTGCCCCGCACACCCATCGTCGCCCTTGCAGCGCGCAAAACAAGCGGCGCTTTCGATATGGTATCGAAGCGCCGCGAGGTGTGCGGGCATCTTTTGGCGCGGATACGAGACGACGGCGTCCATGCGAGGATGCGCCTGACATCCATCCGGCACGATGCCCGGCACGATGTAAAGATGAATGGTTCATGAATGCGCGTAAAACAAGCGGCGTCTGCTTTCGATGAAGCGCGGGCTGATTTTGGCAGTTTGATTGCCGGTCATTCCTGCCAATCGTCGTTCAAATGGCGCATGCGTTCCCCTGTGAGCGATTCGAACCCGGACTGTTTCTTCACGAACACCTCGGCGAAGTTCGCATCCTGCCTTAGCAGAATGGCCTGCAGGCGCACCATTTCCAGCAGCGCGAGAAACATGGTGATCAGCGCGCGCTCGGAGCGCGTGTTCGCGAGCATGCGGCTGAGGGCGACCGGGCGGTCTTCCATGAGCAGGCGGCGGCGCACGTAATCGATCATCTGGCCGACCGTAACCGAGTCCTCCTGCACATCCAGCACGGGGCGGGTACGGAGGCGGTCGAGAATGTCGCGGAAGACGCGGACAAGGTCGGGCACGTCCGCCGCGATCTCGCCTTCAATGCTCATCCCGATGCTTGTCTCGTTCAGGAAAGCGCCAATCTGGGGCCGAGTCCAGGTGGCGGCTTCAATCTGCTGCTTTTGCAGCAGCATCTGCGCGGCGTTTTTGAAGCGCTCGTGTTCGAGCAGGCGCTCGACGAGCTCCATCCTTGGATCGTCGGCTGCTTCATCCGCGCTTTCGGAAGAAGCCCGCGGCAGCAGCATTCGGCTCTTGATATGGATCAGCAAGCTGGCCGTGTAGATAAACTCGCCCGCGTTGTCGACGTCGGTCTCCTTGAGCCGCTCGACATAGGCGAGGAACTGCGCGGTGATGCGCGCGATCGGGATGTCCCAGATGTCGATGTCCTGCTTGCGGATCAGGTCGAGCAGCAGGTCAAGAGGGCCGTCATAGACGCGGCCTACGGTGACGGAAAAGGGGAACAAATGCTCGGCGGTACTGACCCGACGGGCCGTGACTGGGGCGGCGTTGGCTTTTTCTGAAATTTCAGCTTTGAGCGAAAAGGTGTGTTCCTCTCTCGCCGCCGGCCCAAGTTGTTCCCGCGGACCGCCGGGTTGCGCCGTTGGAGTAGCTTGTGTCTGAGGCGATTCCTGCACGTCGGTGACTGTGTTCTGCCTGTTAGTTTGTGGGTCTTCGCTCAAGCCAAAGGTCCGTTCTTACCGTAAAGGATCATAGTTACCGGACAGGTCGGTGACGTCGATGGGAGCAGAATAACCAATCCGCAACATAAATCTTCCATCCTCGTTCCGCAGTTGGGCTAACACGATTCCTTCGTACTCGCCTTTAGCATCGTCACCTCGAAAAAGCTGCGCCCAAAAGTTCTCTTCGGCTCCTCCGTCTGGAAAAGCAACACTGCTACCTGTTCTCACCACTTTTTTCCAATCGGCAAGTGGCTGCGCAAAGATCTTTTGCGGTAAAACGAAATCGAGCAACTCGTCATTCGCACCCCCACGAAGCAATACCCAAACTTCGTAGGTCTTCGTGGAAACAAGGAAAGACCACATTCCTTGAAGGGGGGTGGATATATTATCGTTAGGCCCTCCGATAAAAACTCTTTTCCCTTTTGCTGTCAGAAAAGGCTCCGCGAGTTCCCGTTTGATCGAGGCAAAATTCCTGTTTGCTTCCTGCGAAAGTCGAATGTCGTAGGGGAGGATGTTCATACGCCAGTAATCGCGAAGCTCTTTACTGCGCTGGGCGGGTGAAAGGTGCGCCTTCGATACGTCCAGGTAAAGACCACTTACATCGCGCAGCTTCTTCTTCTCAGCGGCTGTTGTTCCGAATTGCCTGCGCACCGCACCTAGACTTCGCGTGATGTTCAGCGCTGCGCGCACTGGGCCAAGCGTCTCCTCAGCAACGGAGGCAGCTTTGTCTGCCTGCTCAATCAGCATCTCCCAGGTCTGATCGATCGTTCGCTCCAGCTCCTGTCGCTTCTCATAGATCGGCTCCGTCACGGCGGTAATGGATTCCCCGGCTTTGTGCTTGCACCATGCGCACGGAATCGTGGCGGTGCGGCAACCGGAAAGTATTTGCTCAAGACGCTGTGTGCTGCTGAATACCTTGTGCAAATCTCCGACTGGGCAGAGGTCTGGATCGCCAGGGTCGGTCTGCTGCAGACGCTGCCCATTTGTCGTCATACTCTGCATTTTGTGAACGATCCGCGCCGGATGCTCACTCAGTCCAATGGTATTGCCGTAGCTCTTCGACATCTTTCGTCCGTCCGTGCCCGGCAGCTTCGGAGTCGGCGTCAAGAGAGCCTCAGGTTCTGGAAATATGGTCGTCTTGTACAAGGAGTTAAACCGCCTTGCGACTTCTCGCGTCAGCTCGACATGTGAAACCTGATCCTGTCCAACGGGCACGAACTCTGGCCGGTACAGGAGAATGTCGGCTGATTGCAGGAGCGGGTACCCGAGAAATCCGTACGTCGCCAGATCCCTGCCGCGCAGATTCTCTATTTGGTCCTTATAGGTAGGGACGCGCTCAAGCCAACTCAGGGGAGTCATCATCGAAAGCAGCAAATGCAGCTCCGCATGTTGCTTGACATGGCTTTGAACAAAAATGGTGCACTTTTCAGGGTCTAGCCCAGCTGCGAGAAAGTCTAGCGCGACATCGACTGTATTCTGCTTGATCTGTGAGGGGTCGGCGTAATCGGTCGTCAGCGCGTGGAGGTTCGCTATGAAGAAAAAGCACTCATACTCGTGCTGTAAGCGCACCCAATTGTGCAGCGCCCCCATGTAGTTACCCAGGTGGAGCTTGCCGGTGGGGCGCATGCCGCTGAGCACGCGGCGCTGAGTGAGGGGGGGAGCGAAATCGGACACGGAACCTCGAAGTTAAGGACGAGCGAAAGTCGAAGCCCTATTGTACGAAAACCTGATTTCGCGAGTCTCAGTCCACCTACATCGAAAGCAAAACACCATTGACGAACTGGAGCGCCGGCCCGACAAACAGATTCACCAGCCGGCCGCCGAAGATGAACATCAGTAGCAGGCTGATGATGCCGAGTTGGTCATACACGCGGAGCATGCTGGTGGGCAACAGATGCCGGATCAGGTGCGAGCCGTCGAGCGGCGGCAGGGGCAGCAGGTTGAAGAAAGCCAGAAACAGGTTGAGCGTCAAGGCCATGTAGAGCAGCAGCACGGCCGGGAACAGTGCCGGCGCCGCGCCCATGGCGCTCGGGTCGAAGCCGCCGTACACCAGGCCGCGCACCAGGCCGGCTGCGATGGGAGACGTTTTGGCAAGCGCGATCAGCACGATCATGCAGACGAACGAGATCAGCAGATTGCTGACCGGGCCGGCGAGGGTCGTCAGCACATCGCCGCGGACGTAGTTCTTGAAATTTCGGGTGTTGACCGGCGTGGGTCGAGCCCAGCCAATCAGGAAGCGTCCGCCGTAGGGACCGAGAAACAGCATGGCGAGGGGCAGCAGCACGGTGCCGACCGGGTCGATGTGCTTGGCGGGGTTCAGCGTGACCCGGCCCAGCATGCGCGCGGTTTGGTCGCCGAGGCGCGATGCCGTCCAGGCGTGTGCTGCCTCGTGGAGTGAAAGCGAGAACAGGAGCAGGACAAACTCGAAGATTTTGAGGACGATTTCTTGCTGGGACATGGTTGGGCACGCTGATCGTAGCATGCGGGCGCGGCCGGAGTGCCGCGCCCGCTCTTGCGATCAGGGTAACGAGCTACTCGTTTGGACGTTTGTTCTCGTCAGAGGTTTGGTCTGGAGACGTATCGCCACGCGGGATCGCGCTCGGCTATCTGCTCTCGCCCGGTGTCTCGTTCTCCGCGCCTTCAAACCGTTTAGCCTGATCCTTTTTCTTGATCTCTTTCGCCGGGATGCCGCCGACGATCGAATGATCCTCGACCGGACGCGTGACCACGCCCATGGCGCCAACCGTCGCGTCCTCGCCCACATTCACGCCGGCCATGATGGCGGTGTGATAGGTGAGCCGCGCGCCGGGGCCGATCTCCGTCTTGCGATTCTCGACGATGGAGCCATCCACCGGATCGTGCGCATGCGAGTAGATAGCCGCGAAGTCCGAGATGGACGTCCCCTTCTTAATCACGATCTCACCGCGGTCGTCCAGAATGACGTAGCGGTGAATGACGCAGTCGTCCTCGATGGTCAGGTTGTAGCCGAAGGAGAACTCGACGCCGTGGAAGATCTTCACGTTCTCGCCGATGTGCTTGAAGATGTGCTTGCCCAGCATGGCGCGAAAGCGGAAACCCAGCCAGTGATTGATCGCGACCGGCGAGCGGTCGAACATCTGCCAGAAATAGATCAACGGCTTGACGGACGCGTATTTTTCTTCGTCCACATCGCCGTAATACTCTCCCTCGAGCGTAATGTTCTTGGGGTCGAGAGAGAGTTGCAGCACGTTGTAGGGCAGCTCGGAGTTGAGATTGAAGTTGAGCCGGCCGCCCTTGGGGCTCCCGAGCTGGAGCTGGTGCAGGTTGTCGAACACCAGCTCCTGTCGCAGAGACGGCTTCTTATGCTTGCCGATCTCGCGGTCCAGAAATTCGAGCCAGCGCTCGAACACTTCTTTGGCTTCGCGCGTGGGTTCGAGCTCTCGGTAGCCATAACGGGGCATTCTGTGTGGGGTCTCCTGTGTACAGTCCCTTCTCAGATGCAGGGAGACCCGGGAGGTCGCAAGCCCGGCACGATTACTGGATGGAGAAGACCGCCGAAACCGTCGCGGATCGGCGGACGACGGGGGCGCTCAGGCTGAGCGGTTTCATTCCGACCGATGCTGCCTCGGTATTCAGACTGATACGGCCATTCAACACCGCTCTTGGTAGAACTACGATCTGCTGCGCCTCATTGCTGGCATACACCAACGACCCGAGCTTCGCACCAAGCCCCGAGGCCATCTGCTCCGCGATCGCCTGCGCATGCTTAAGCGCCTTCCCCGCCGCCTCCGCGCTCAATGAAGCCTCGTCCGCCACCGACCATTCAATCGCTCCGCTCTGGTTTGCTCCCGCGCCCACCGCGCCGGCGAGCACCTTTGACGCCCCATCCGCTGTCGTGCGCACGGTCCAGCTCTGCTGCGCCTGAAACTTCCGCCGTGTGTGCTCCTCCGGCGCCAGCCCGTTGTTTTGATTGTCCTGCACAAGGCTCGTGCTCTGGTTTTCGCTCTCAATCGCATCCTTCTCGACGCCGACACCCGCCAGGGCCGCCGTAATAGCCTGCGACAAGTTCGCTGCCTCCATATTCACCTGCTCGGAGGTCGCCGCATACACCTGGTAGCCGATGTGCAAGACAGCCGTGTCCGCGCGCCGCTCGGCATACTCGCTGGTCGTAATCGCAATGGTGCGGTTCGCCCCACTTACCTGTATCTGCTGCCCCCGCATGGCTGTCGCGGACATGCAGAGCAGCCCGAACAGCAGGGCAACTACCCTCGTATTTTTCATCTCACTCTTCCCCTTTTTCAATGTTCCGCTCAAGCGGACACGGGCGCGTCGCCATTCGTTTCCGATTTTTCTTGCGCAAGCCCAAAGGCCCGTAGCCGTTGGAGCACCCCGAGCGCAGCGCCCGAGTCGACCGCCTCCGCAGCACGCTCCAGCCCCTCGCCCAGCGTGGGCGCAAGCCCCCCGACCACCAGCGCGGCCCCGGCATTCAGCAGCACGATCTCGCGGCGGGCGCCCCGGTCTTCCCCACGCAGAATGGCTTCGATGAGCCGGGCGTTCTCCCGCGCATTCGCGCCCCCGCGCAATTCGGCAAGCGAGGCCAGCCGGAGCCCGAGCGATTCCGGCCAGAGTACTCCGGGTCGCACCTGCTCATCCTGCACAGCAGCCCACACGCTCTCGCCCGTCACGCTCAGTTCGTCGAGCCCGCGCTCCGACCCGACTTCGCCCAGACCGTGCTCGACGCGACCATGCACCACCCAGGCATGCCGCGTGCCCAGCAGCCGCAGCGCCTCCGCCACCATCGGAATGCGCTCTTCCGCATACACGCCGACAACCTGCGCCGCTGCCCCAGCCGGATTTGCCAGCGGCCCGGTGAGGTTGAAAATGGTCCGAAACGGCAACGCCCGCCTTACCGGTCCCACTCGGCGCATTGCCGGGTGCAGCGAGACCGCGAGCAGGAACATGAACCCCGTCTCGCGCAGGCAAGCCGCGGCCTGCGCGGGCGCGAGGCGGATCGGCACCCCGAGCGCTTCCAGCACATCGGCCGAGCCGCAGCGAGAGGTCACGGCGCGATTGCCATGCTTTGCGATGGACGCACCCGCGCCGGCCGCCACCAGCCCGGCAGCAGTCGAGATATTCAGCGTGTCGAGCCCGTCGCCGCCCGTGCCGCAGGTGTCCACCAGGCGGGCGCGCTCGTTATCGTCCAAAGGAATGGGGGTCGCGGCGCCGCGCATGGCTTCGGCGAACCCGCACAGTTCCTCGGCTGTTTCGCCCCGCTGCGCCATCGCCGCCAGCAACGCCGCGAGCGGCATTTCGAGCGCCGGTGGCAGCTCGTTTGCGGACGAGTTTGCGGACGAGTTTGCGGACGAAGCGGAAAGCGGGGCCGTTGACGCGTCCAGCAGCATTGCGAGCACAGAGCGCGCCTCCGCCCGGTCGAGCGCTCGCCCGTCCTCGACCACAGCTTTTACCAGTGCGCGAAACTCTTCTGCTTGCACGTCTGTATGGTAGACGAGCACGAAGCGGTTGCTCGGCGCATCGTACTTCGCGTGAGAACTTCGCGTGAGAACTTCGCGTGAGAACTTCGCGTGAGAACTTCGCGAGGGAAACCACGCGCGAGGGAAAGGAACGCCTATGCCGCTCGAACACGCTTTACCGCTCAGCGAACTGCCCGCCGGCAGCAAAAAAGCCGTGAAGGTTGGCGAAACCGAGATCCTGCTGGTACACACCGAAGAGGGTACGCTACACGCCGTGGAAGCGAAGTGCCCGCATGCCGGCGGCCCGCTCGAGCAGGGAGCGATGTGCAATGGCCGGCTTATCTGCCCGTGGCACACCGGCACATTTGAGCTCGCGACCGGCGCGCTTGTGGAACCGCCGCCGCTTCGCTCGCTCAAGCATTACGAGGTTCAGGTCGAAGGCGATGCGATCCTGGTCGATCCAACCCCGGTCAATGCACCTTCGCTCGCGCATTACGACGACAACGCGTTGCGGCAGCCGACGGACGCGACCACCGAACATCACCACATGATGACGATCGGCGGCGGCGCGGCCGCTACCGCCGCGATCTGCACCCTGCGGCAAAACGGCTTTGCAGGCCGCATCACGATGATCGACCCGGTGACGAGTGAACCTGTCGACCGCACTAACCTGAGCAAAATGACGCTCGCCGGCCAGAAGCCTGTCGAACCCCTTTGGAACCAGGAAGAGAAAAACAAGCTACGGGTCGAGCGCCTGGTCACGCGTGTCGAGCACTTGGACGGCGACGCGGGCACGCTGCGCACAAGCGACGGCCTGATTCACCGCTTCGACGCGGCGCTGCTCGCGCCCGGCGGCATTCCCCGCAGGCTCGGCATCCCGGGCGAGCACCTGCCGCACGTCCACACCATTCGCCATGCGCAGGACATGGACAAAATCGCCGCGACCATGGGGGAAGACCCCAAAGGTAAGCAGGTAGTGCTGATCGGCGACAGCTTTATCGCGTTCGAGGCGGCCTCGGCGCTCACGATACGCGGCCTTAAAGCGACGGTTGTGTCGCGCTCGCCGGAGCCGTTCAGCAAGCAGTTTGGGGAGGCTGCGCAGGCAATCCTGAGCCTGCACCGGGCCAACGGCGTCACGCTCCAGGCCGGGGCCGAAGCCCGGGAGATCACGGCGGAAGCCGTAATGCTCCACAGCGGCGAAAGCCTGCCGGCCGCCCTCGTGGTTGTCGCCGTTGGTGTGCGAGTCGCGACGGACTTTCAGCACGGTCTGCCAACGGAGGACGATGGCGGCATCCTGGTCGATGAAACCCTGAAAGCCGCGGCCAAGCTGTGGGTCGCGGGCGATGCGGCGAGCGTCAACGGCACCCGCATCGAGCACTGGCGCGTGGCCGAGCAGCATGGCCGTACCGCCGCGTTCGGAATGCTACACAGACCCGGCGAGCATGACACGCAAGGCCGCGAAACTTACGGCGGCGTTCCGTTTTTCTGGACCTTTCACTTCGGCAAACGGTTTGGCTACGTCGGCCACGCGAGCCAGTGGGATGATTTGCAGGTCGATGGCTCCCTCGGAGACACGAATTTTCTCGCGTATTACGTCAAGGACCATGTCGTGAAAGCAGTCTTTAGCTGCGGAAGGGATAGCGAGACAGCCATGCTGGCCGAGAGCATGCGTGAACCGTTAACGCTGGAGCAGGCGCGGAAGGCTGCCGCGAGCATGTAAAAGGAAACCGCCTGCAATGCCTGCGATGGTACGGCGTGCGTCGGGCGCCCACTCCTGGGGCGAAGCCTTAACGTGGCGGGGGCGCAAGGCTGCGCGGAACGCATTCCGCCGAAGCTGCTGTCTGACAAGCCTTGTAGCGCGCCTATACTATGGAGGCGTCTGCGAAGTCGTTATGCAGCGCCCCTACTCATGAAAATTCACGAATACCAGGCCAAAGATATTCTGCGCGAGCACGGCGTCCCCGTGCCGCAGGGCGAAGTCGCCAACACTCTGGACGAAGCGGTCGAGGTTGCCAAGCGGCTCATGCTGGGCGGTGCTACCGGGGTCGTCGTCAAGGCGCAGATCCACGCCGGGGGGCGAGGCAAGGGTGGCGGCGTTAAAGTGGCGCGCACACTTGCGGATGCTGAAAAGTTTGCCTCGCAGATTCTCGGGATGCAGCTTGTCACGCACCAGACCGGGCCGCAAGGGCAAAAAGTCCGGCGATTGCTCATCGAGGAGACAGCCGCCATCGACCGCGAACTTTACCTTGGCATCGTGCTCGACCGCGCGCAGGCGAAGCTGGTCTTCATGGCCTCGCAGGCCGGCGGCATGGAGATTGAAGAGGTCGCGGCCGAAAATCCTGACGCGATCCGCAAGGTGGCCATCGACCCGGCCGTCGGTTTCCAGCCCTACCAGGCGCGCGAGTTGGCCTTCGCGCTCGGCCTCAAGCCCACGCAGTTGCAGGCGGCGGTCAAGTTCATGCGCGGGCTCTATGACGTATTTATCGCGACCGACGCATCGTTGCTCGAGATCAATCCATTCATCACGACCAAAGACGACAAGCTACTAGCGCTCGACTGCAAGCTCACCTTCGACGACAACGCGATGTTCCGGCACAAGGAGCTCAAGGAGTTCCGCGATCTGGCCGAGGAAGACCCGCTTGAGGTCGAAGCGTCAAAGTACGCGCTCAACTACATCAAGCTCGACGGGAATATCGCCTGCATGGTCAACGGCGCGGGTCTGGCGATGGCGACGATGGACATCATCCAGTACGCGGGCGGCTCCCCGGCCAACTTTTTGGACGTGGGCGGCGGCGCGAACCAGCAGCAGATCGAGAACGCGTTCTCCATCCTGCTATCGGATAAGAACGTGCAGGCCGTGTTCATCAACATCTTCGGCGGCATCCTGAGGGTCGACACCCTGGCGCAGGGCGTGGTGCAGGCGGCAAAGAATCTGGACGTTCAAGTCCCAATCGTGCTGCGGCTCGAAGGCACGAACGTAGAGGAAGGTCGCAGAATTCTCGCAGAATCCGGCCTGGCATTCGAGGTTGGCGAAACCATGCAGGACGCGGCGGAAAAGGTGGTTGCCGCCGCTGCTCGCCATGCCGGGGCCACGCGGTGAACAAGACACACCCTCCTGTGCAGGCACTGCTCTTTGACATGTTTGGCACGACGACGGACTGGAAAGGCTCCATGCTCGCGTATTGCGAGCGGTTCGGCGCCGAGCGCGGGCGAGCCGCGGATTGGAAGTCGCTGGTGGTGGAGTGGCGCTCGCGCTACAAGCCGGCCATTGAGCCTGTGCGTGAAGGCCGACGCCTGTGGGCCGACTTTGACGAACTGCAGCGCGAGGAACTCGACAGCCTGCTGCCGAAATATGGCATGAATACGCTGAGCGACGTGGACCGCGATACCCTGGTCCACGGCTGGCACCTGACCGCGCCCTGGCCCGATACCGTTGGGGGACTGACGCGGCTCAAGCAGCACTACATGCTGGCCCCGCTCTCAAACGGCACAATGCGCCAGCTTGCGGATACAGCGAAACACGGCCACCTGCCTTGGGATCTGGTGCTTGGCGCCGACATATTCCGCAACTACAAGCCCGCGCCCGAGCTGTACCGGGCCGCGGTAGCGCTGGTCGGCTCGCCGGCGGAGACGGTAATGATGGTAGCCGCGCACAACGACGACCTCCAAGGCGCGCAAAGAATCGGCATGCGCACCGCTTTTATCAAGCGATCGACGGAAGATCCCAAGCCCACAGCCCGGTACGACTATGTAGCAAGTGATTTTCTGGACCTGGCGGCTCAACTGGGCGCCTGATTTGCGCTCGCAAGCTGGTAACGAAAACGGAGACGACAAACTATGGCAGTTCTGGTAGACAAGAACACGCGCCTCATCGTGCAGGGCATTACCGGCAAGGAAGGCACCTTCCACGCCAAAGGCTGCGCCGAGTATGGCACGAAGGTGGTAGGTGGAGTAACGCCCGGTAAGGGCGGCACCACGCATGAGGGCTGGCCGGTGTTCGACACGGTCGAGGAAGCAGTGCGCGAGACCGGGGCCAATGCAACCGTTATCTTCGTGCCGCCGCCATTCGCCGCCGACGCCATTCTGGAAGCGAATGCCGCGGGTTTGCCGCTGATTATCTGCATCACCGAAGGCATTCCGACCAACGACATGGTGGAGGTATGGAGCGTGCTCCGGCACTCGCCATCGGTGCTGATCGGGCCCAACTGCCCCGGGGTGATCTCGCCGGGCAAGGCCAAAATCGGCATCATGCCGGGCCGTATTCACAAAGAAGGCTCGGTTGGCATCGTGTCGCGCTCGGGCACGCTGACCTACGAGGCTGTGTACCAGCTCACCCAGCGCGGGATCGGGCAGTCGACGGCCATTGGCATCGGCGGCGACCCGGTCATCGGGACCACCCACACCGACGCGCTTAAAATGCTGAACGCAGACCCCGAGACCGAGGCCATCATCCTGATCGGCGAGATCGGCGGCACTGCCGAGGAAACAGCGGCGGCCTACGTCAAGGAGCACGTGCGCAAGCCGGTCGTAGGCTTTATCGCCGGACAAACCGCGCCTCCGGGGCGCCGCATGGGCCACGCCGGCGCGATCATCTCGGGCGGCCAAGGCACGGCTGCCGAGAAGATGGCAGCTCTGCGTGAGGCCGGCATCCATGTGGTCGAGTCCCCGGCCGCGATTGGCGCGACCGTGGCGCAGGTTTTGGGGCGTACGTAGCAGCGCAGGAGGGCACTTTTCTGTCCGCACCCCCGAAGTAGGTCCCACTCCCTCCAGATGTATACAAAGGTAACTCTCGTAAATGCATCCTTAGTGCATGAGCGCTCCTTTCTTTAGTGCATGTAACAGTAGTTACTTGCACTTCAGAGACCACTAGATGGGTAGGTGCCTCTTTTTCCACAGGCTGAAAGTAACTCTAGTTATTCCACGTAATCAGTGCAGGTAATAAAAGCTCAAAAGGGGAAGAACCGAGATTTTGCAGGCGGAAATGCCTTTCCAATGAGTGATTCGGTTCACTAGGCTGTCTTCAAGCGCTACAGCGCACTGGAGCAGTCACATGAGAATCGCTAAAAACCTGATCGTAGCCCTCTCCGTAGTAGCACTTTCGGCACCTGTTTTCGCAGCGAATGTTACCAATGCGCAAACAAAGGTGACCTCCGCGCTTGCGGCTTCTGTGAAGGCGGTTGAACTCGCGATCTGCCCGAGCGGCTCTTCGCGCAACCCATGGGGCGGAATTGCACTTTGCCCGAGCGGCACCTCTCGCAATCCCTGGGGCGGAATTGCACTTTGCCCGAGCGGCACCTCTCGCAATCCCTGGGGCGGAATTGCACTTTGCCCGAGCGGCACCTCGCGCAACCCATGGGGCGGAATTGCTCCTGACAATTCCGCTAGCTAGGAGCTACGGATTGTTGATAGGCTCAGTGCACGGGAGTATTCCCTTGTTGACTGAAATCGTGGACAAAGCGTTTGCCTTCACTGGGCCGGGCCTTGATGCTTGTCTATGCATTCTCATGCTCGTCAAAGGACGATGGAAACATTATCCTGCGCTTTTTTTATTCGCGCTTATCGATTTGATCTCTAGTTTTGCTCTTTACTGGACTGATCCTGCAGGGATTTCCCATGCGTACGTGCGTCTCTACCTGGTCTTTGACATCGCAAGTTTTGTGCTGCAAATGGGCATTCTTTATGAGATTGCAAAGAATGTCCTGAGGCCTGCAGGTGTTTGGAGTCGAGAGGCACGGAAACCTTTGCTGCTGACCAGCATTGCGGGAGCCGCTGCAGCACTCTTGGCGACTCTGCTTTTGCAACCGTCAAACATACATGGTCCTGCAGCGGTAGAACTACGGGCAGAGGTGTTTACAGGTTTATTGACTTGCGAGACAGTCATTGCCATGATGCTCACTGCAAAAGAAGTGGGGCTTCCTTGGCGTAGCCACGTCATGGCGATTGGGCAAGGGCTGATGCTCTATCAACTCGCGGTGGCCTCAATTCTCGGGTTTGAAGCTTACCTCGGCCCCCATAACCCGTATTACCAGGGCTTCTACTACGCTCGATGTGCCACCTACCTAGTCACCCTCGTCTACTGGACTGTCTCGCTTTGGCACACTGAGCCTGCCCGTAAACCCATTTCTCCTGCTTTGCGCAAATATATAGTTGCGCTGCATGAAAACGTGCACTACGATCTCGGCAAGGTAGGACACTAGAGGTCCGGAGTACTGTATGCATTCCATTTTTCCCTTTTCCCTGTTTCTGATCGCCATTTTTGGATTCGGCGGCGTCGCGCTTTACGCGCGCCGCTCATCCGTCCGCCTCGACGACCGCTCGTGGGAAACGCTCCTGGCTGCCGCGCAGAAGGTGGATATCACCGGCATCTCCTGTATCGCCAGGGACTACATCGACCCCCAGCGCCAGCAGGTCTCCATGGAGCCGCAAGTAATCTGGGAGCTGATGGGCGGAAGCCTGGGCCTGCGCCGGATGAGGGCCAATGCCGATCTGCTTCTTTCACTCGCCGCCCATGCCGAGCAGTGGAATATGGAGGAAGGCGTAATTGTAACGGAACGGATGCGGCGCGACGCTCTCCGGCTCCGCTCGGCCCTGCGCCGGATTCAGATCGGGATGCTTTCCCAACTCGTGACCGGGCGCCACTGGGTCTCGGTTCCTTTTCAGCTCCAGGAAGCTGCTTCGGCTTACTATCTGATGCGACAGCGCCTGCTCGCCTTGTATGAGACGAGCCACGTAGCGCTGATCTCACAACTCGTGCAAGCGATTTAACCCGCTTTTGCGCATCGATGGGCGCCGCTCTCCGGAGCTGCGCCCGTTTTGCTGCTCGCCATCCTCTACACTGGGAAAGCGCTACTGACTTAACGGAACATATCAACAGGAGAAACCAACCGTGTCCCAGCGGACCTTCAGCATTCTCAAGCCCGATGCCGTACGCAAGGGCGATTCTGCCGCGATCCTCGCAGCCATTAACAAGGCTGGCTTCAAGCTTATCGCGATCAAGAAGATTTCCATCTCCAAACAGCAGGCCGAGGGTTTTTACCATGTACACGCCCAGCGCCCGTTTTTTGCATCGCTGACCGAGTTCATGTCCTCCGGCCCGATTTTCCCGATGGTGCTCGAGAAAGACAATGCGATTGCAGATCTGCGCAAGCTGATGGGCGCGACCAATCCCGCCAATGCCGAGGAGGGTACGATTCGCAAGCAATTTGCCGCGTCTATTGAGGAAAACGCGATTCATGGCTCCGATGCGGAAGACACGGCAGCTTTTGAGATAGGTTATTTCTTTGCCGGATACGAGCTAGCATAGCGAGCGATCGCAGGCGGACAGACAACGCTTTCGGTCGCTCGCATCAGCAGTTCAGCCGTCATCCTTCCGACCACACTCCCCCGGTGCTCAGGGGACCTGGATGAAGCCCAGATGCGCTGTGCTTCATCCAATGCTCAGGAAGAGGGGACCAAGATATGGAGAAGGCGACGTTTGGAGCCGGATGCTTCTGGGGTGTCGAGGCGCGTTTCGGACAGATTCCCGGAGTGCTGGAGACCGCGGTAGGATATGAAGGCGGTGCCGTACAAAGCCCGACCTACAAGGATGTGTGTACGGACAGGACTGGACATGCTGAAGTTGTCGAGTTGACGTTTGACCCGGCCCGGGTAAGCTACCGGGATCTGCTTAATCAGTTCTTTGCGCTACACGATCCCACGCAGCTAAACCACCAGGGTCCGGATTGGGGCAACCAGTACCGCAGCGCGATCTTTTTCCACTCGCCCGAGCAGGAAGAAGTAGCCAAGGCGACGATCGAACAGCTTACGACGGCACGGCGCTTTTCCAAACCGATCGTTACGCAGGTAGTTCCGGCTCAAACATTTTGGCAGGCAGAGGATTACCACCAGAAGTACCTGGAGAAGCGCGGGGCGGTGAGCTGCCACATTTAAAAACAGGTGGGCTACAAAGCCTGCTTAAAGCGCGGGCTATACGCCGGCCCGAGTTTCCATTTCCGTACACATCAGTGCGAGCCGGTCTTGAAGCAGTTGTTTTTTCGACAGATTGCCATTCTGCATGACGAGCAAGGCTTGCAGGCGTTTGATCCGGGCCTCCAACTGCATGTTGGAGTAAAGCTGAATGCGATGGATTTCACGGCTGCGTTGCCCTTCCAGCGATTTGCCGAGTGATGAGCTCATGCGGAACGCGGGCGCGATCTTGTCCCCGTGCAGAATGCGCCGGACATTTTCCGCGACAAAGTCCAGGTTGGCGCGAATCTCCTCTTCGCTTCGGCACAGGGGGCCGGGAGGCAGCATGATACGCAACAGGATGCGTCCGTCCGGCAGTAACTGCGTAAAGGACATGAGAATGCGCGAGTGCATCTTGCCGACGAAGCGGAAGATGTTGGAGGAGATGAACTCGCCCTGTTCCTTATCGACGGCAAGCAGCAGACATCCGTTGTTACGTAGAAGCGAACGGGTGTGCAGCAACACGGCATGGTCGGTGCGGATTGCTTTCCAATGCTCGTCGTTCCAGGCCGAAACTTCGTCGTCGCCCACCGGCTCGCGCGCGATGATGCGCATCTCGCGTTCAGTACCCACGACTCGCCGAAGGACAGGCAGCAGCATCTTGACAAAGGGAATATGCGCGGAGCAGCAGACGAAACCGCCGGGCTGGGCGGCGTACTCGCGTAGAATTTCTTCGCCCTCCACCACGAGGGGAATGGCAAAGTAGGGGTTGTGCCCTGCCAACAGATCAAGAAAACGATGCAACAACCGTGCCACGAGAGAATTTTGGGAGGCGGTGTTCGTCGTCGGGGCAAGCCACCCGGCGGACCGCGCCAGAAATCTGGAAAGCGCCAGGGAAACGCCATACCATCGACTGGCCGGCAGCGTTTTCGCTATCAGCCAACAGGTAAAGATGATCAGCTCCCAGGTGAGCCGTTGTCTCGCTGCACTCAATTTTCGCTTCACGGCCATACCTTTACCAAACCGAAACCGCCAATTCACCCTAAAATAGACACTTCAAGCCACACAGCATCCATTGTCAATGGCAGGCTGGTGCTGCGCCTGATTATGGAGTAAAACGAGACGATATATTCTGTTTTCGGACTGCGATGGAGATTCGCATCTGGAGCCCACCGCTCGAATACACACCGGGAATGTAGCCCATCCTACCCTGCCGCTCCCCTTCTATACCAACATTGTTTACACGTTGGCATTACTTTTGTAGCGAGGGGATACAGATGGAGAGGAATGTTATGGTGCGCCCGGCAAGATTCGAACTTGCGACCTTCCGCTTCGGAGGCGGACGCTCTATCCAGCTGAGCTACGGGCGCGTCGCAGCCCCAGCATACTACAGGAACTGGTCTTTATGGGCATAGGGGACGCCCCCGTGTGAAGGCATGGCCTGCCATTGTCGGAAATCGCGAGTTTACCGGCTGACGCCTTTTTCCTCAAGCAAGGCCATCGCGGACTGGATCAGATCCTTGGCGCCTTCAATCCCAGCGAGGACCGCTTGCAGGTCGAGCGCGGGCTTTGAGGGATTGCGGTTGGAAACGCAGTACACGCCGTGCTGACCGATCAGAATCAGTGCATCGGTGAGCACGTCGAGCGACACGGCGAGGCGGCCACGTTCCTGCCCAAGCATGAACTCATACTTTTCGAGTTCATCCCGGCGCTCGGCAAAGATGTCGGGGGGCACGCTACGTGCCATTTACCACTCCTTCGCCGGAGTGTTATCCGGTTCGAGCGGTGTTGAAGCCGGCGGAGCTTTCCAGCGCAGGATCGGTTTGCGGGCAGCACCGGTTTCGTCCAGGCGCGAGACGCGGGTCGAGTGCGGGGCCGCCAGGATGACCGCCGGGTTCTCGTCGGCTTCGCGCGCGATCTGCCGCATGGCATCGATAAACAGGTCGAGTTCCTCGCGTGACTCGCTCTCAGTCGGCTCGATCATGAGTGCGCCCGGCACGATCAGGGGGAAGCTCGTGGTGTAGGGGTGGAAACCGTAGTCGATGAGCCGCTTGGCGATGTCGCCGGTTTTGATCCCGTTTTTTGTCTGGCGCTTGTCCGAGAAAACAACTTCGTGCATGGAAGGCGTTTTGTAGGGCAGATCGTAGACATCTTCGAGCTTTGCCCGGATGTAATTCGCATTCAGCACGGCGTCTTCAGTGGTCTGACGCAGGCCGTCGGGCCCGTTCGCCAGAATGTAGGCCAGCGCCCGGACGAACATGCCGAAATTGCCGTAGAACATGCGAACACGGCCGACCGAGTGTGGGCGGTTGAAATCGAGGCGGTGGGTTCCCTGCCCGTCCGTGCGGACGATGGGCGTGGGAAGAAACGGCTCGAGAATCGCTTTGCACGCGACCGGGCCGGAGCCGGGACCGCCGCCGCCATGGGGGGTTGAGAACGTTTTGTGCAGATTCAGGTGCATCACGTCGACGCCGAAGTCGCCGGGGCGCGTTTTGCCGACCAGCGCGTTCATGTTGGCGCCATCCATGTAGAGCAGGGCACCTTTCGCGTGCAGGATCTCGGCTACCGCCGCGATTTCGTTCTCAAACACGCCGATGGTCGAGGGATTGGTCAGCATCATCGCGGCGGTGTTTTCGTCCACCAGTGCACGCAGGGCTTCGAGATCGACACCACCGTCGGCATTTGATTTCAGATTGACGACGTTGTACCCGCAGACGGCGGCGGTAGCCGGGTTGGTTCCATGCGCCGAGTCAGGGATGATGACGGTTTTTCGGGCGTTGCCACGCGACTGGTGGTAAGCGCGCACCAGCAAGATGCCGGTGAATTCGCCGTGAGCGCCGGCGGCCGGCTGCAGCGTGATCGCATCCATGCCGGTGATCTCGAGCAGGCAGTGCTCCAGGTCCTTGAGGATCGATAACGACCCTTGCGAGAGCGACTCCGGCTGATACGGATGGGCTTCCGCAATGCCCTCGATACGCGACACGTACTCATTGACGCGCGGGTTGTACTTCATGGTGCAGGAGCCAAGCGGGTACATGCCGAGGTCGATTGCGTAATTCCAGGTGGACATGCGTGTGAAGTGGCGGATGATCTCGATCTCGCTGAGCTCGGGCAGAAGAGCCGGTTCCTCACGGGCTGCCTCGCCGAGCAATGCGTACGGGTCGACGTCAGGGACGTCGAGCGGGGCGAGTTTGTAGGCGCGCTTGCCGGGGGCGGATTTTTCGAAGCTCAGGGCTTCGTTCTGGGTCTGGTGCGAGGTGACTTTGCGCGGGGTACCGGTGAATCTTGCTTCGGCCACCAATGCTTTGGAAGCCAGAGTGTCTATTTCAGGAGCGGCTGGACTCATGCTTGATCCTTCAAGGGCGACGCATCGACGATATAACTATGATGTCATTGCCACAATTCTTATCTTAACTTGCTCGACCGTAGGCTCCGCTGCTCCGGCTTGACGTTACTTGTGTGCGTTGCCGAATGAGCAGCGTATACATGAGGGAATATTTTCCTGCTATGTTGAATTCCACGATGCGCTCACTTCTCTTCTGCTTGACTGTGCTCGTTTTAACTCCCCCAAGCCTTCTGGCGCTAAACGATTCAGGCGCTCCTCTTGCTGCGCCGGGACTCCGGCCCCCAAACACGGGCATTCCTTGGGCGCTCGACACACACGACAGGCAGACGGAACTTATTCCCATTCATCATGCCAATATCACGGTGAATCGGCACACCGGGAAGAATATTGCCGGCAGTCTGGCGGGATCGCTTTTTTATCGGCCGGAGATGACGACTGAACTCGAAGGAGAACACGCCCGAGCGCAGCTCCATACAACCAGTCCAATACTTTACTTTCACGTGGACGAGGATGACGACCATGCTGACGACCAGGGCTCGGGGGACAAACAGGTCATGGAATTAGTGCCTGCGAAGGTCGAGAAAAACCGCCGTGTAGTCGATAACATTCGCTTTAACCAACTCACTACTCACGGCAAACACAAGGTGGAAAGCATCGCTGTGAACATAGACAAACTTCCGGGAGGTTGGTTCCGCCTCACGCCCAAATCGCCCCTATCTGAAGGCGAGTACGTTTTTCTCTCACAGCCGGTTCGCGGCGAACAGTTCGCCACAACGGTATATCCGTTCGGCATTGATTCGAAAGCTGCTGAGTCTACGGAAGCGGTGCATCCCGACGCGGAGAATGCAAACCCTAGCGAGCCGCACTGAGCGCAGAAGTAGCTGCAATCAGGTTGGCCGCATAATCCATTTCACCGCGGGTGTTCAGCTCAGTGGCGCACCACAGGGAAGCGTTCCCCAGTTCGGGATACCACTTGCGCAGGCTCAGGCCGCCGATGATCTTTTCGTCCAGCAGGCGCGCGTTCAGTTCCTCAGGTGTCTCGTCGGTACGTAGTACGAACTCGTGGAAGCGTGGGCTATCCGCGAAGAGCAGGTCGCCGTGGCGGGCGAGCGATTTGGCGGCATAGTCGGCTTTCGCCAGATTATGCAGCGCGAGCTCACGAATGCCTTCGCGGCCGTAGACGGTCAGGAAAATAGTCGCCATCAACGCGACCAGCGCCTGGTTCGTGCAGATGTTCGAGGTCGCCTTCTCGCGGCGGATGTGCTGTTCGCGGGTCGAGAGCGTGAGTACGAAGCCGCGATTGCCGGCTTTGTCTTTCGTCTCGCCGACGAGGCGGCCGGGCATCTGGCGCAGATACTTTTCTTTCGCGGCGAGCACGCCGCAGTAGGGACCGCCATAACTCAGGGCGACGCCGAAGCTTTGTGCCTCGAGCGAAACAATGTCGGCCTCGACCGGCGGTCGCACGGCGCCGAGCGAGACGGCTTCGGCGATGGAAACAATCAGCAGGGCGCCTTTCGCGTGGACGATCTCGGCGATCGCGGGAATGTTCTCGACGATGCCGAAGAAGTTGGGCGACTGGACCAGCACGCATGCGGTTTCGGTCGTAACGGCGGCGTCAAGCGCAGCCAGGTCGACACGCCCGGCGTACTCGGAACCGTCTGGACAGTAGGTCACTTCACTTGTGCGTGTGCCCTGGTGCTGCGCGTAGGTTTGCATCACCTCGCGGTACTCCGGGTGCACGGTGCGGGCGACCACCACGTGGTCGCGCCCGGTGACGCGGATGGCCATCATTGCCGCTTCCGCCGCGCCTGTGGATCCGTCGTACATCGAGGCGTTGGCGATCTCCATGCCGGTCAGCTCGCAGATCATGGTCTGGAACTCGAAGATGGCCTGCAGTGTGCCCTGCGCAATCTCCGCCTGGTAGGGCGTGTACGAGGTCAGGAACTCGCCGCGCTGGACCAACGAGTCGATGATGACGGGCCGGTAATGCCGGTAGGCGCCCGCGCCCAGGAAGCTTGTGTAGCCGACGGCGTTATGCGCAGCGGCCTGTTTGAAGTAGTCGATGATCTCGGACTCGCCCATCTGGCGAGGGACGTCGAGGTCGCGCGTGAGGCGGAACGGCGCAGGGATAGTGGAGAAGAGCGCATCGATAGTTGAGGCCCCGATCTCCTGGAGCATGGCGGCGCGCTCGGTGTCGGATTTTGGTAAATAGCGCATGGAAATGGTGTCCTTGTGGAGAAGGCGTCTAGTGGCCGGTTTCTTCGGAGACGAACTTCTCGTAATCGGCGGCGGTCAGCAGCGACTCCACTTCCGACGGATTGCTCAGGTGAATTCGCATGATCCAGGTGCCGTGCGCATCGGCGTTGACCTTCTCGGGCGAGGCGCCGAGCTCGTCGTTGACGGAGGACACCTCGCCGGAAGCGGGCGAATACAGGTCCGAAACGGCTTTGACCGATTCGACCGAACCGAAGACCTTCCCCTTTTCCACGCGGGCGCCGAGCTTCGGCGTTTCCACAAAAACAATATCGCCGAGCGTGGACTGGGCATGATCCGTGATGCCGATGGTGCCGACGCCTTCCTGCACGTCGATCCACTCGTGCTCGCGGGTGTAGCGGAACTGCTGGGGGTAACTCATGCGATCTCCTGGGGGGCCGCTTGCTGGGTCTTTTTGATGCGCTTGTAGAACGGAATCGGGCAGGTCTGCGCCTTGACCATCGCGCCGCGAATCTCCACGAACACTTCGCGCGTTTGCTGCCCATCGGCGTAGTCAGGCGGCAGATACGCAAGCGCAATATTTTTTTTCAGAAACGGCGCTGGCGAGCCGCTGGTCACCTCGCCGATCTGCCGGCCGGCCTCGTCGAAAAGTCGATACCCATCGCGCGCGATGCCGCGGTCCACCATTTCAAGCCCGACCAGCCGTCGCGCGGCTCCGCCTGCTTCCTGTATCTTCCTGAGTGCGTCCGCGCCGGTAAAGTCCACACCCTTGTCGAGCTTTGCATAGCGGCCCAGACCTGCCTCGTATACATTGATCGTGTCTGAAATTTCATGGCCGTACAGCGCCATCGCCGCTTCCAGGCGCAGGGTATTGCGCGCGCCCAGGCCGCAGGGCAGAATGCCGAACTCGCGGCCCGCCTCCAGAATCTCGTTCCACACGCGCGTGCTCATCGCCTCATCCGCGGGGATGTAGATCTCAAAACCGTCTTCGCCGGTGTAGCCGGTACGCGCGATCATGACGTTATACAGCCCGCAGACCTTGCCCCAGCGAAACCAGTAGTTTTTGATCTCGGCAAGCGGCGCATCGGTGAGCTTTTGCAGCACGTCGACGGCGCGGGGGCCCTGGATCGCAAGCTGCGTGTACAGGTCGGAATAGTCGGAAACGTGGCACTTGAATGGCTGGGCCTGTTGCCGGATCCACTGGTAATCCTTCTCGCGGGTGCCGGCGTTGATCACGATCAGGTAATCGTTCTCGCCCAGCTTGTGCACGATGATGTCGTCGACAAACGTGCCTTGGGGGTAAAGCATCGCCGAATAATGCGCCTGGCCTATGGCCAGCTTCGAGGCATCATTCATGGAAAACCGCTGCACGGCATCGAGCGATTGCGGGCCGCGCAGCTGGATGTCGCCCATGTGGCTCACATCGAAGATACCGACGCCGGTGCGCACAGCCATATGCTCCGCCACAATGCCGGAGTACTCGACTGGCATGTCCCAGCCGCCGAAATCGACCATTTTGGCGCGGTGGGAGCGATGGAGGGCGTTGAGGGAGGTTTTACGGAGTGCGGTTTCAATCACGGGCGGCGATTCCTCGCGTGGACTTCAACCTTAACGGTACCACGCGACGCCTGAGCTTCCGAGTGCGTGGGGACGCTTGAATGCGTCCCATTACAGGAGGGGCTCGCCTGTGGCTCGTCACCTGTTCAACAAGCGTTTAATCGTGCGAAACCTGCCAACCGTTGTCCGTGTTGATCAGCGTTGCTTTATCGACTTTACCGCCGGACGTGTCTGCCTGGATCGTCGGAAAAGCCGTTTTCATTTCCGTGGACTGGGCCCAGTCGGAAATACCGCTGATTGTGTAGTGGTAGCCCACATTCGCGACCTGCGCACCGTTGTTGTCGTTCGAGGTAGTGAAATTGTCGATGGAGGTCACATCGCGATGGCCGAAGCAGAAATTGCCGTACCCCGGCTGGCTTTGGTCCGGAGCCCAGACCGAGCGGCCTTTGGAGGACAGGTCGTAATCGTTGACCTGCTTGGAACCGAAAATGAAGACCTTTTTCTGTGCGGAGGTGCGGGTAAGCAGACCGGCATCGGTCAAGGCGTCATAGCCGGTGGTCTGGTCGCCCTTGTTCGGGTCGGCTTCGACGGGGAACTTGACCGGCGAGGACCAGACGCACTCAGGGTGCGCGTTGTAGTAATTCCCAATCGCCTTCTTGAAGTTGTCGTTGGAGGCTGCCTTTTTACTGGAGCATCCCGCCGCAATCAGTAGCGAACCGCAAAGCATGGCAGAAAGAACACGTTTCGTACGCATGATCATCTTTCCTTTCTCACGCGTATGGGATGCGTGAGGGAGCGCTGCCGTGCTCGTGTATTCCGGGACAAACTGGCGTCCTTTCAACTAAGGGACGTATGTGACTTAGAAACAGCTTTGTTCCATGCCCTGTTCCGGGTCATGGCCGCCGCCGAGGATTCGAAAATACTGGGCTATACTGGAGCGTCCCGGCGGGCTCCGCGCAGTTCATGGACGATGGAGGAGTGGCGCTACGTCCAACCATGGCCGACACCGGATTTCCGCCAAGCTCCCCTGCATCCCTGACCGCCGCACGTTGCACCGTAGTGGTGCCCTGCTTCAACGAGGCGAGCCGGCTGCGCACCGACGCCTTTGCCGGCTTTCTCTCGAGCCCGCAAAGCCAGGGTGTCCAGCTGTTGTTTGTGAATGACGGCAGCCGCGACGCCACGTTGCCCGTGTTGCAGGCGCTGCGTTCTCGTTTTCCCGATCGCATCCGCTTGCTTGACAAGCAGCCGAACGCGGGTAAGGCCGAGGCCGTGCGGTACGGCATGCTCGATGCCATCGCGCTCGGCGGCTGCGAGATTACAGGGTTCTGGGATGCGGACTTGGCGACGCCGCTGGCGCAGATCCCCGATTTTATCTCCGTGCTGCTCCGCAACCGGCAGCTCACCATGGTGTTCGGCGCTCGTGTGCGTTTGCTGGGGCGGGCCATTCATCGCCAGCCGTTGCGGCACTACCTGGGCCGCTGCTTCGCGACTACCGCATCCGTGCTGCTGCGGCTGCCGATCTACGACACCCAGTGCGGCGCGAAGCTGTTTCGCGTAACGCCTGAACTCGGGGCGGTACTGGTCGACCCGTTCCAGTCCCGCTGGATCTTCGACGTGGAGTTGCTGGCACGGATCATGGCGCGGCACCGCGGCGATCCGGCATCGGTGCGCGACCGCATCTATGAGTTCCCCCTGCCTGAGTGGACCGACGTTGCCGGCTCCAAGGTAAGCCCGTTCGACTTCTTCAAGGCTTTCGGCGAGCTGTTTCGGATTTACCGGCGTTATCTCGCGCGCTAGGCAGTTTGGGCCGGTCGCATCCGCAGCAGCCCATGGAACACCAGCAGCACTCCAGCGGCAGGGGCAAGAAACGAAAGCAGCCCAAACAGGATGCCGTGTGTCGCCTTGGTGGCAACTGAGTCGAAAAAGAAGCTGCCCAACTCGATGGAACACAGCGCCAGAAAGGTGAGCCGCGGGCCGGAGATCTGTTTGCGAAACGCCTCCGCCCAGAAAAAGCCGAGCGGCAGAAACGCGACGACATAGGCGTGCTTCCAAGAGATAGGCGCGATGCAGGCGGACAACAGCGCGAACAGGGCGAGGGTCATGCGCCGGTCCACGCCGCGCATGGCAAAACCGACGCGGTACACGCATAGGATTGCCAGAGCGACGAACGCGAGGGAGAAGGCTTTCCCGATCGTCACAATGTATGTGGGAATCGCCATCGTGACCGGTTGGGTGGCTCCGCCGTGCAAAGTGACGTAGAGCAGCTGCATGGCGGCGGGAATGGACTTGTTCTCGAAATTCGGAATACCACCGCCGGCCATCGACGGCATGACATGGAAGAAGTAGTCGGTGAGCGAAGCCGGCGTGTTGACCAGAGCCATCCCGACGAAGCAAGCCAGCAGCACCACGGCATAGGCGCGCAGCCACTTCCACTCGCGCCAGATGAGAAACGGAACGATCACCAGCAGCGGGGTGAGCTTGATGGCAGTCGCCACGGCGAGCACGGAGGCGGACCCGGCGTACCAGCCCCTGCGGTAGAAGTGAATGCCGGCCATCCAGAGCAGCAGCAGCAGAACGGTGACCTGTCCCCAGATGAGGCACATGCCCGTACCGAAAAGGGCGAAGAGACCGAGCAGGACCGCGAGTCCGCCGAGAGAGGTCGGGCGAAGGTTGAGCTCGCGCGCCATCAGCAGCGCGATCAGGAAAATTGCCGCGAGGTTCAGCAGATCCCACAACTTGCCGGCCGTTGCCGCAGAGACAAACGCAAACGGCAGAACAAAGTCCGCGAGGATTGGCGGATAGATGTACAGGCGAACCTTGTCGATGCCGAGATGCCGGGCTGCCTGACCGAAGGGGGACTGCTCGTCGGCGAACTTGAGCTGGAATACTGCCTCATTATCTGCGCCATCGTACATGTGGATGCTCCGGTGCTCGTGCACGAGCTCGGCAGCAGCATCGTAGACCTGGAAGTCGGCAAGATTGGGCTTGTGCACCTGCCTGGCGGTGACCGCCAGACAGATGAAAAGGGCCAGCAGGAAAGCGATGGTTGTTCTCTGCCTAGATCTCTGCATGGTCCTCTGTAGGGTGACGCTTGCTGTAAATATGAGGCTGGCGGCCGAGGTGACGATACGGCTCAATGACCTGCACGCCCTCTCACCGTCTCTTCCGGACGGGCAAAAGTCATTCCGGCGCAAGCAGGGCGCTATTTCGCTGCGCTGGTGCACACGATGTATCGTACATGGGACCGTTCGCAGTGAAACTTCGCCTGTTCGGAGGGTGAGAGCTGGTTAGCAAGACCCTGGGCCAGTTCAGCATGCGAACCTCCAAAGACCATAAAGGATGAGTCGTGGACGATTCTGGCCTCTGCGTGCGCAGGCAGAGAACGACCTTTTACGGCTGGGGGGTTCGTTTTCGAAATTCTGACAAGCGCCACGTCATCGACCAGCTCCGGGCCACCCGGAACAGCTTCAATCGGTGTAATTTTCTGGTCGATCCATGGACTGTCGAGGGCTATATCATCCTCGCGCACAAAGGAGAGAATGGCGCCCCACTTGTATGGATCAAAGCCAATCTGATCGTGAAACCGCGCATAATCGTCCTGGTTATCGCCGAGCAAAAGAGAACCGGGGACACCTTGAGGAATGGGCAGTTGCTCCGCCAGACGCAGCTCTTTTGCGGCCGGACGAATGAAAAGCTGCGCAGGGAATAAGGTCAGGATGCCGCAAACCGCTCCTCCGACAAGGAACAGTCTTTGCTCGGCGCGATTCGGCTGCGGCATAGCCGAGGCGGCAAGCAGCGCCCCTGGCCATAGAACGAACACCAGCCTGGAGGTGAAATACCAGGAACCATTGACCTCGTTCGGCAGAGCGGGAAGTGCAAGGGTGAGGAGAGCGGTCGCCAGAAAGAGAGTGGTGCCGAAGTTAAGGCGTCTTTCTCGGAGGGCGCGTAAAGCAGCCTTGCCGCCTACCCACATCGCCCAGAAATAGAGGGCGTAAAGGCAAAGCCGGTACAGGTCGATGGAAAAATTAAGAGAGCGTGTGTTGTAGGGCGACATGCCGCTCAGCAGCAAGGAGGTGCGGAGGAACTCCGGGTGAAAGTGCAGCAGTTCAAGAGCTCGGCCTGTTTTGCTTGAATCGACCGCGAGGGCGGGAAATGCGGCCGCGACAAAGGTGAGGCATAGCGCAATGACCTGCAGACGCTCTTGCCGCAACCAGGATGGAAACGAAAGCCCGCGCGACCGGAAGAGTAGAGAAAGCAAAACATCGAACCCGCAAAGTGCAATCAACAGCAGCAGCGGCACGGGATGCGTAAACGTCAGGACGGCCAGAATCAACGCGAAGACGACCAGACTGGAGACGCCGCGATATTTCATTTTTTGCCAGAATGCCATGCAAAAAAGTGTTAAACCGATGCCTAGGGTGAAATTGAAGAAGCCCATCATGAGAGGCCAGCTGAACAGAATGGGAGCGAAGAGCAGCGAGACCCATCGCCCACTCGGGCTGATCTCCTGCGCCGCCAGCCGGAGGCCGAAAGCCAGGCAGAACAGCACCAGGCAGGTAAACAGCTTTTCGGCGAAGTCGTAGGACATGAAATGAAAGAGCACCAGCAGAATACTGTACTGGGTCAGATACGGCGGGAACGGATGCCTGATCTCATACACGTCATACGCTGTTTTGTGCTGGAGTAGCGAGTCCAAGACGTGCACGTAATATCGGTGCATGGGCCCATCCTGGGTAGGAAAGATGGGGAGCGCCAGGACCCAGACAGCGAATACCAGCAAAATACCCCAAAATGCAAAATTCGCGCCGCGAAATACAGCAGTGTTTTCCTTGTGATTGAACTGTGATTCTTTGTTTCGCATTAATCTCTTTCTCCACGCCACCGCTGCCTGTTCACGCGCTTTGCGTACACAGGCAAGCGGCCAGCCTTCCACTTATTGCCAGGGATTCGGCGAGGTCGCGCTTCAAGAAAGCTCCAAACCCGCCTTGAGTTCTTCCTCGGTCCCAGCGTACAGGATCCAATCACTTTCCGGGTCATGCACGCTGCCTGGCAACGATACATTGAGGCATGTGAACTTTCTTGACCCAGTTTGAGTCAATGCTGAACTCTGCGCTACTGGCGTTGGATAACACGCGGCACCCGAGCCAACAACGGTCACGCGTGTCGCAAACTTGAATCAAACAGACTACGCATAGTGCAATTAAAAGCTGGATTGCCGTTTTTGGCCTTCTACCTCCTCAGCAGACTGAATGGGGAGGCGAGGCCTCCGCTGCTGGAACGCGGTTGAGACCAGAACCAGGAGCAAGGCAAGAAAGCTCACCATCCCGGAAACAGCGCGCATCCGGGTTGCGGGCGCAAAGAAAAGCCGAATCCGGTGTAGACCCGCGGGCACGTTGACAGCAAGCAGACCATCTGGATTCATTCCCACCCGAAGCGGTGAGTTTCCATCGAGGGCAGCTGTCCAGAATGGGTAATAGAAGGTGTTCAAAGTAAGTGTGCAAGCGACAGGGCTGCTAGTACTTAGGAGCTTCTCATTGGGCCAGGTCGCGAGCAGCGCTGGCTGACAAGCAGGGTAAGCAAAAGGCCCTTGCGACTGCAATGCCATTTCCTTCTTCGGCAGTGCACGGCTATGTGGGACACCGACGGGCACATACTCGCGTAGACCTTCAAAACCCTTTTGCCACTGAGAAACAGCAAAATCAAACGATGGAAAACGCTGGTAGTCAAACAGCCGCGTAAAGGCACCAAAGGGGAAAAGGGCCTGCACAAGTAGAAATACAATGCCCGCGCGGCGCAACCGCTTACTGATTGCTCCTGAGAATAAGAGCAACACAGTAGCCAGGCTGAGCAGCGGCAGAAACCGAAAGGGAAACAGAACGAACCTGAACTCCGGGAGTTTGTTCCAAAGCGGGGTTGATACAGGTAACTGAACCAGGACGGCAAAGCAGACCAGTGTGAGCAGACATAGCATGAGCGCACTCGGGGCGCGCTCCGTCCTGATCCTTTGCCGCGCGGCGACAAATGCAATCGCCAAGCCGGTAAACGCAAATAAGCCGCAGAGCAGCACGATTAAAAACGGGCGGAAGCGCGTGAACAGCATGTTCGCTCTAAGGTCGTAGAGCAGCAGAGCATCGGCGGCTATCCAGCCCTTCTCCTGAAAGGTTGGAACGAGGCGAAATGCGGCGAGCGCAAGTGCCCCTGCCTGGCTGGCCGCGATCACGACCAGCGGCCGGAGGGTCCGCCCATGGATCGCAAGAACGACAGCGAGCAGGCCGAATGCATAAAAGAAAGCAATGGCTTCGGGGATGTTGGTGAGCCAGCCAATTGCCAGCAGCAATGCGAGAAGCGCGGAGAAGCGGAGCCGGTACTCGGCGGCTGCGATGTAAAAAACCAGAAAGGTGAGTGGCAGCAGCGCCTGCACCCATGCCTCGGCAATGGCGAAGCGTTCGACGATCGTGAGCACAAGGTAGGGATTGAACATGTAGAGAATTGCCGCGGAAAGACGATGCTCGCGAGGAAGCAAGCGACCTGCCGCGAGATACATGCTCAAACCGCTGAGGCTCAACACAAGCCAGACGGCAGCCGCCGGCACAAACCGCAGCGGCATCAAAAACGTGAGTGCGGCCCCGATCAAAAGAGAGATAGGCGGGTAAAAGCAGAATCGTGGTTCGCCAAATCCGTACTGGGCCCATTGCGACCAGCCCAGAGTCCACTCGTGCGCCTTCCAGGCGTTGTGGAGTTCAATCCACGAGGTCACATGGAATCGATAATCATGGCCTCCATACCCGATAATGCTGTAGAACAGCAGCGGCAACAGAGCGAGAATTGGGAGCCACACCCATTGGGGATAAGTGCTCGCACGACGTATCGTTAAAGGCATAGGCTCGCTTCCTTCAAGCAGTACCGAAAAAATAGAGTATAACTGGGCACCTTGGGAGTGGCGTCGAAAAGGCTTGTGATTTTCTTATTTGTTCAGTGTTGGGACATACAACAACACCATTCTCAGTGGTAACCTGTTTTCGCGAGTTCTTTCGTAAGTTACTTAGCTAACCAGCGCGTTTATCTATGAAGTTATGTAACGTTTAGAACGTTTATCTCTTTGAGATATACAGCAGCTTTCAATGAACATGGTCTAAATGGATTTTGTGACGGCTTTTCTCGACGGAAAAGCCGCTCAATGCTCGGAGGGTCGCATTCCACTTATCGTGAATGATTTGAGCGCCTAGGGAAAACGCCAAAGCTGCCGTACGCAGAAAAAGCCCGGCTTTCGCCGGGCTCTCTTGTTTTACGCGAAGCGCAGTTAGCCTCACTGCGGAGGGCTACTCCGAAGCTGCCAGCTCTTCGGCCTCGCCTTCCTGCCGCATGATCTCGAGCTCGCGCTCTTCGGCCTCATGCTGTGCCTGGACTTCCTGCTGTACGCGCTCTGCCGCTTCCTCAAGCTCGGGGGAGAGCTGGATGTTGCGGTAGTACTCCATGCCTGTGCCGGCCGGGATCAAACGGCCCACGATGACGTTCTCCTTGAGACCTCGCAGGTTGTCGACAGCGCCGTTGATGGATGCCTCGGTCAGCACACGCGTGGTCTCCTGGAAGCTCGCGGCCGAGATAAAGCTGTCGGTCGAGAGCGACGCCTTGGTGATGCCGAGCAGCAGCGGCTTGCCGGTGCACGGACGGCCACCCTCGGCCGCAACCCGCTCGTTTTCAGCGCGGAAGCGGAACCGGTCCACCTGCTGCTCGAGCAGGAAGTTCGAGTCGCCCACCTCGTCGATCTTGACCCAGCGCAGCATCTGCCGGACGATCGTCTCGATGTGCTTGTCGGAAATCGTGACACCCTGCAGCCGGTAGACTTCCTGAATTTCGTTCACCAGGAATGCCTGTAGCGCATTTTGGCCAAGAACAGCCAAAATGTCGTGCGGATTCAGCGGACCATCCATCAGCGGATCGCCGGCGCGCAGTTTTTCACCTTCCTGCACGTTGACGTGGACACCGCGTGGCACCGAGTACTCCTTCTCCTCGCCGTCGTCCGCGGTGACGTAGATTTTGCGCTGCCCCTTGGCCACTTCACCGAAGCGGACCGTGCCTTCGATCTCCGAGATGATCGCGGTCTCGCGAGGCTTGCGGGCCTCAAAGAGCTCGACCACCCGCGGCAGACCGCCGGTGATGTCCTTGGTGCGGGTGGTCTCGCGCGGAATCTTCGCCAGGATGTCGCCCGGGAAAACTTCCTCCCCGTCCTGCACCATCAGGTGAGCACGGCTCGGCATCAGGTAGCGCTTGTCCTTTTTGCCTTCTGCCTTAATCAGGATGGTGGGCTGACGCTTTTCATCCTGAGCATCCGCGACCACGAGCCGAGACAGACCGGTGACTTCATCGATCTCGTCGTTGAGCGTGATGCCTTCCTGCAGGTCCTTGAACTGGACGGTGCCGCCGACCTCGGTGAGGATCGCGAAGGTGTAGGGATCCCACTCAGCAAGCTCCTGCCCGAGCGTGACCTGCTGGCCCTCAATGACCTTGAGCTTGGCGCCGTAGACGATCTGGTACCGCTCCTTCTCGCGGCCGCGGTCGTCGATGATGGCGACCGAGCCCGAGCGGTTCATCGCTACCGTGTCGCCGATCTTCGACTTGACCGAGACAACGTTGATGAAGCGGACCGTACCGTTGTTCTTCGCATCCAGCTTCGACTGCTCGTTAACACGCGACGCCGTGCCGCCGATGTGGAACGTACGCATGGTGAGCTGTGTGCCCGGTTCGCCGATGGACTGCGCGGCGATAACGCCGACCGCCTCACCGAGCTCGACCAGACGACCCGAAGCCAGGTTGCGACCGTAGCAGCGAATACAGACACCGCGCTTCGACTCGCAGGTCAGCACCGAGCGAATCTTGACGCGCTCGATACCCGAGGCCTGGATCGCCGAAGCCCAGTCTTCCGAGATCTCCTGGTTGACATCGACAATTGCATTGCCCTCGAAATCCTTGATGCGCTCGAGAGAGACGCGGCCGATGATGCGGTCGCGCAACGGCTCGATGATCTCGCCGGACTCGATGATCGGCATGACATAGATCCCGTCTGAGGTGCCGCAATCGAGCTCGGAGACGATCACATCCTGGGCCACGTCGACCAAGCGGCGGGTCAGGTAGCCTGAGTCCGCGGTTTTGAGCGCCGTGTCGGCCAGGCCCTTGCGGGCGCCGTGCGTTGAAATGAAGTACTGGAGCACCGTGAGGCCTTCACGGAAGTTCGCCGTAATCGGCGTTTCGATAATTTCCCCCGACGGCTTCGCCATCAGTCCGCGCATGCCGGAAAGCTGGCGAATCTGCTGCTTCGAACCACGGGCGCCGGAGTCGGCCATGACATAGATCGGGTTCATGGCTCCTTCCCGGTCCGCGTTCTTCATGTTGTCGAACATCTCGTCGGCCACTTTTTCCGTGACAGACGACCACAGCTGGATGACTTTGTTGTTGCGCTCGCCATTGGTGATTGCACCATCGAGATACTGCTGCGTGACGGCCACCACCTGTTGCTCCGCCTCGCGCACAACGGGGTATTTCGAGTCGGGAATGACCATGTCATCGAGTCCGACCGAAAGGCCCGAAAGTGTTGCGTAGTGGAAGCCCAAATCCTTGATGCGATCCAGCATTTTTACGGTGGTCTCAAGACCAAGGTTCAGATAGCAGTAGTTCACCAGCTGGCCAATGCCCTTCTTCTTGAGCAGGCCATTGATGTACGGCATGCCGTACGCAAGCGCGTCATTCAGGATCGCGCGGCCAACGGTGGTGGAAATGTACTGGCGGTCGTACTGAACAGGCTCGGTATGGGTCAGGTCCTGGTCGTCGTACGCCGTGGTCATATCGAGCACGGGCCCGGTATAACGCAGGCGAATGGGGGTGAGTGTTTCGACCGCTTTCGCTTCGAGCGCCATCAGCACTTCGTCGGTGTTCGCAAACGTGCGGCCTTCGCCCACGCCGCCCTTTTTGGCTTTGGTCAGGTAATACAGGCCAAGCACCAGGTCCTGAGTCGGGACTGTGATCGGCTGACCGGACGCAGGCGACAGAATGTTATGCGAAGCAAGCATCAGTACACTGGCCTCAACCTGCGCTTCGGGCGAGAGCGGGATGTGCACAGCCATCTGATCGCCGTCGAAGTCCGCATTGAACGCGGTGCAGACAAGCGGATGAATCTTGATCGCCTTGCCTTCAACCAGCACCGGCTCAAACGCCTGAATACCAAGGCGGTGGAGCGTAGGCGCGCGGTTCAGCAACACCGGGTGATCCTTGATGACTTCCTCAAGGATGTCCCAGACCACCGGCTCCTGCAGCTCGACCATCTCCTTGGCTTGCTTGATCGTCGTGCAATGACCGGTCTGCTCGAGCCGGTGATAGATGAACGGCTTGAACAGTTCAAGCGCCATCTTCTTCGGCAAGCCGCACTGGTGCAGCTTGAGCTCGGGACCGACTACAATTACAGACCGGCCGGAGTAGTCGACTCTCTTGCCCAGAAGGTTCTGGCGGAAGCGGCCCTGCTTGCCCTTGAGCGTGTCAGAGAGTGACTTTAACGGACGATTGTTCGCGCCGCGCAGAACGCGACCACGACGGCCATTGTCGAACAATGCGTCGACAGCCTCCTGCAGCATGCGCTTTTCATTGCGCACAATCACCTCAGGCGCATGGAGGTCCATGAGCTTCTTGAGGCGGTTATTGCGGTTGATGACGCGGCGGTACAGGTCGTTCAAGTCGGACGTGGCAAAGCGGCCGCCGTCGAGCGGCACGAGTGGGCGCAGCTCAGGCGGGATCACCGGGATCACGTCGAGGATCATCCACTGCGGCTTGTTGCCCGACTTGCGGAACGCCTCGACGACCTTGAGGCGCTTCGAATACTTGAGGCGCTTCTGCAGTGAAGTTTCAGTCTTCATGCGCTCGCGCAGTTCGATCGAAAGCTCCTGGATCTCGACGCGCTTGAGCAGTTCCTTGATCGCCTCGGCGCCCATCATACCCTTGAAGCCGCTCGGGCGGTACTGGGTGTCGAGCTCGCGGAACTTGGTTTCGTCCTTGATGATCTCGCGCTCTTTTACGGGTGCGTCGCCCGGATCGACGACAACATAGCTCTCGAAATAGAGAACCGATTCGAGATCGCGCAGCGAGATGTCGAGCAAGTGGCCGATGCGCGACGGCAGGCCTTTAAAAAACCACACGTGCGAGCACGGCGAAGCTAGCTCTATGTGACCGAGGCGTTCGCGACGGACTTTCGAAAGCGTCACTTCGACACCGCACTTGTCGCAGATGACACCGCGGTGCTTCATGCGCTTGTACTTGCCGCACAGGCACTCCCAGTCGGTGACCGGGCCAAAGATGCGGGCGCAGAACAAGCCATCGCGCTCCGGCTTGAAGGTGCGATAGTTGATGGTTTCAGGCTTGGTCACTTCCCCGTGCGACCAGGAACGAATTTTTTCAGGGGACGCGAGCTGAATGCGGATCGCGTCGAAATCGGTGATGGGGCCGGTCAGTTCAAATGGGCTGGAACGGTACAAGGTGTTCCTCCTCGGGCGCTCTTGAGCGCTGTAGGTCCCGGGGCTTCTTCTCGGGTCGCCGTTCGCCCCCGGGAGCACGAGCTCGCGGAACGGCAACCCTTTCAGTTATAAATTCGGCGCGCGTGGCCTCGGCATTGAGGCCACGCGAGAGGCACTAGTCAGCCGCGGCCAACATCGGCTCGGGAAGTTTGTTCTTCGAGCCGTCGAGATCTTCCTGCTTCATCAGCTCGACATCCAGGCACAAGGCCTGCAGCTCGCGGATCAGCACGTTGAACGACTCCGGCACGCCCGGCTCGATCGCTGCCTCGCCCTTGACGATGGCCTCATAAATCTTAGTGCGGCCAAAAACGTCATCGGACTTCGCGGTCAGCAGCTCCTGGAGAATGTAAGCCGCACCGTATGCTTCGAGCGCCCACACTTCCATTTCGCCGAACCGCTGCCCGCCGAACTGTGCTTTTCCACCCAGCGGCTGCTGCGTGATCAGCGAGTACGGTCCGATCGAGCGTGCGTGGATCTTGTCGTCCACCAGGTGCGACAGCTTGAGCATGTAGATGTAACCCACCGTCACCGGCTGCTCGAACTGATCGCCGGTCATGCCGTCGAACAGTGCTGTTTTACCCGAGCTCGGCAAGCCGGCCGAGGCCAGCAATGCCTTGATCTCGGTCTCGCGCGCGCCGTCAAACACGGCCGTGCCAAACCAGATGCCTTTCTGCATGCCGAGACCCACACGCATTACCTGCTCGTCATCGAGCTCGAGTAACTGACGCAGTGCGGCTGTTCCCGCGAACTTCTCCTGGAACACCTCGCGAACCTTACCTGCATCCTGATGCTTCTTGACAAGCTCACCAATTTGCTTGCCAAGTTCATGCGCGGCCCAGCCCAGATGCGTTTCAAGGATCTGCCCCACGTTCATACGGGACGGAACCCCGAGCGGATTCAGCACGATCTCGACGGGCGTCCCGTCAGGCAGATACGGCATGTCTTCCTCGGGAAGAATGCGCGCGATCACGCCCTTGTTGCCGTGGCGGCCCGCCATCTTGTCGCCAACCGATAGCTTGCGCTTCATGGCGATGTACACCTTCACCAGCTTGATGACACCTGGAGAAAGCTCATCGCCCTTCTGCAGCTTCGCGATCTTATCGTTCGTGATCTTGCGCAGCACATCGATCTGACGCGAGGTCATCTCCTCGATCTCGTCGATCTGCTCATTCACGCGCGGGTCTTTGTCGTTGTAGCGGATGCGCTTGAGGTTCTTGGTCGAGATCAGCTCGATCGCTTCCCGGTCAAGAATGTTCCCCTTCACGAGCAGGCGTTTGTTGGTGCGCTCGTCATGGAGATCGGCCTGCACTTCCTTGCCGCCCAGGATCATCTCCAGGCGCTTTAGACGCTCGTCGGTGAGGATGCGAATCTCATCGGCCAGGTTCTTCTCAAGCTTCGCGACCTGCTCAGTCTCGATTTGCAGCGCGCGCTCGTCCTTGTCCTGCCCCTTGCGGGAGAAGATACGCACGTCCACCACCGTGCCTTCGATACCCGGAGGGCACGTCAGCGAAGCATCGCGCACGTCGCCGGCCTTTTCGCCGAAGATTGCCCGCAGCAGCTTCTCTTCCGGCGTCAGCTGGGTCTCGCCCTTCGGCGTTACCTTGCCGACCAGGATATCGTTGTGCCGAATCTTCGCACCGATACGGATCACACCACTCTCGTCCAGATCCCGCAACGCGTGTTCTGAAACGTTGGGAATATCACGCGTGATCTCTTCCGGTCCCAGTTTCGTGTCGCGCGCTTCGATTTCAAACTCCTCGATGTGCACGGAGGTGTAGTAGTCCTCGCGCACGAGCTTCTCTGAAATCAGGATCGCGTCCTCGAAGTTGTAGCCGCGCCACGGCATGAACGCGACCAGCACGTTCCGACCCAGGCCGAGCTCGCCCTGCTCCGTGCAAGGCCCGTCCGCGATCACCTGCCCTTTCAACACCCGGTCGCCCTTGCGCACGATCGGCTTTTGGTTGATGCAGGTGTTCTGGTTCGAGCGCTTGAACTTAATCAGCTGGTAAATGTCCGACCCAACCTCACGCGACAACTGCGTTGGATGGTGCTCGCCTTCAACGCGGATGATGATGCGCTCGGAATCAACCGAATCCACCACGCCATTACGCCGAGCCGAGATGACCGCGCCCGAATCGCGCGCCGTCACGCCTTCCATACCGGTGCCGACAAACGGCGCTTCCGCGACCAACAACGGGACAGACTGCCGCTGCATGTTCGCGCCCATGAGCGCGCGGTTCGCATCGTCGTGCTCCAGAAACGGCACGAGCGATGCCGCAACCGAAACTAGCTGCTTCGGACTTACGTCCACGTAGTCGATCTCATCGCGCGAGACCAGCACGAAGTTTCCCTGGCGCCGCGCGTTGACCAGTTCTGCCGTGATGCGCAGGTCTTCATCCAATTCAACGTTCGCCTGCGCGATCGTGTGGCGATCTTCCTCCCACGCCGACAGGTAGAACGAGAATGGCTCGAACTCAATCGCGCGTTTCCCTGTGGTATTCAGCTCCTCGTTCTTCGCGAGCGCCTCGCCTTTTTCCAGATGATCGCCAACACGCAAACCACTCTCGCCCGCGTTCGTCACCTGGACGTAATCGAGCAACTGCGCCCCTCGTACACGCCGGTACGGCGACTCAATAAAACCGTACTCGTTAATCCGCGCAAAGCACGAGAGCGACGAAATCAGCCCGATGTTCGGACCTTCCGGCGTCTCAATCGGGCAGATACGCCCGTAGTGCGTCGGATGGACGTCACGCACCTCGAAGCCCGCACGCTCGCGGCTCAACCCGCCCGGCCCAAGCGCCGAGAGACGCCGCTTGTGCGTGATCTCGGAGAGCGGATTGGTCTGATCCATGAACTGCGATAGCTGCGAGCTCCCGAAGAACTCACGAATTGCCGCCATCACCGGCTTTGCGTTGATGAGATCGTGCGGCATCGCCGTCGACATCTCCTGGTACACGCTCATTTTTTCCTTGATGGCGCGCTCCATACGCACAAGTCCGATCCGGAACTGGTTTTCCATCAGTTCGCCGACGGCCCGAACGCGGCGGTTACCGAGATGATCGATGTCATCCACCGCACCGATATTGCGGCGCAGCTTCAGCAGGTAGCGGATCGTCGAGTAGAAATCATCCGGCGTCAGCGTCCGATGATCGAGCGAGGTCGCGTTCTGGTTCTCGTAAAGCTTGATATTGAACTTCAACCGGCCCACACGCGAAAAATCATACTTGCGCGGGTCGAAGAACATACCCTCGAACAGCGCGGTTGCCGTGTCGAGCGTCGGCGGGTCGCCCGGCCGCAGCTTGCGGTAAATCTCGATCAGCGCCTCTTCCGGCTTGCGCACCGAGTCACGACGCAGCGTGTTCGTGATGATATTACCGACGTCGTCCTTTTCCGGGAAGAACACCTGTACCTCGGTGATCCCGGCCTGCGTGATCTTGTGCAGTTTGTCCGGCGTCAGTTCGAGATTCGCCTCGAGAAATACCTCGCCCGTCTCGGTATCGAGCGCATCCGCGGCCAGCATGGCGCCGTCCAGGTCTGCGCCTTCCACCTCGATTTCCGTCACGCCGGCAGCGCGCAGGTTCTTGAGGATCGACGGCGAAATCTTGCGACCGGCTGGAACAATCTCTGTGCCGTTCGCCGACACCGCCGCCGCCGGCTTCACGCCCAGCAGGTTGGTCGCACCCTCGGCCGGCAGCGTCCAGTACATCTTGCCGTCGCGCAGCGTGAGCGTGTCGACCGTGTAGAACGCACGCAGAATCTGCTCGTCGGTACGAAGCCCCAGCGCGCGTAGAAAAATGGTGCCCAGGAACTTGCGCTTGCGATCGATACGCACGTAGAGCGTGTTCTTCTGGTCGTACTCAAATTCCACCCATGAGCCGCGGTACGGGATGATCTTGCCCAGGAAATAAGTACGATTGTTCGCCGTTTCAAAGAACACACCGGGCGAGCGGTGCAACTGCGACACGATCACGCGCTCGGTGCCGTTGACGATAAAGGTGCCGTTCTGCGTCATCAACGGAATATCGCCGAAAAACACCTCTTGCTCCTTGATGTCGCGCACCGACTTCGCGCCCGTATCCGGGTCCTTGTCGTAAATCGTCAGGCGTACCGTGACCTTGAGCGGCGCCGAGTAGGTCATGCCGCGCTCTTCACACTCCGCCTGGTCATACTTCAGCTGCAAACCGACCGGGTCACCGCACTTGTTGCAGAAGTCCGGCGTGTTCTTGTTGTAGGTGCCGCACTTGTGGCACAGCACATCACCCGGATGGAACGGATCGGTAATCACCATGTTGCCGCAGTTGCAGCATGCGGTACGAAGGTGATGTAGCCCTTTCAGGTGGCCGCACTTACACTCCCAGTTACCGATCGAAAAATCAACAAAGTCGAGCTGTGAGATATTGCGAAAATCCGTGATCGGAAAAACAGAAGTAAACACCGAGTGCAGACCGTTGTCGTCACGCTCGCTCGGCAGCTTGTCCATCTGCAGGAAGCGTTCATATGATCGACGCTGCACTTCGATGAGGTTAGGGATTTGAATAGGAGTGGGGATCTTGGAAAAGTCGAGTCGGCTGCGAAGGGCGCGGGTCTCGTTCGGCATCGATTGCTCCTCTTGGCCCGGAAACACGAAGGAAAGACAAGCTGCCCGGAACCACGCAGCCTGCGCGTACTCACCATTGCAGAGCGACTGCTGCTTCCCGCTGCCTCGTTCAACGGGAAACCACTCTGTCAAACATTCCTCGCCGGCGGAGCAAGGGCGTACTCGCAAGAGAGTTACAGGCATGCAACTCATCTATTCCCGAAGCGCTTCCTATACATATTGAAGCCTATATAGAAATCGCCGCATTGAGGCATGTACCGGCCCTCATCAGTCTCTAGCCGAAGCACCCTGATTGCCACGCAAAATAGCCTGCGAGCCAAAAGGCAGCACAAGCAGGAAATCGATAGATTAAGAACTGGTTGCGATACTAAAAACTACTTCCTGCCCCATCAGGCGTAAGGCACCGAACTCTCCTGGGCAGAGAGAGACGACGAAACCCTCACAGGCACAATGATCGCCTTGGAGGGGTACGGGAGCATGTATTCGGTTGAGAAAACCAAGCGACTGCTCGGAATGAAATGGCACAATCAAATACTACTGCATTTGGAGTGCCATTGCAAATAGAAGACCCCGGAACCATCTTCCGGGGCCTTCCAGCATGGAGTTACTTAACTTCAACCGTGGCAATACCATCGAATTTCTTGCGAACGGCTTCCGCGTCTTCCTTGCTGACGTTCTCCTTGAGCGGCTTGGGCGCACCGTCCACCAGATCCTTAGCTTCCTTCAGGCCTAGTGAGGTCACCTCTCGGACAGCCTTGATCGTACTAATTTTGTTTGCGCCCGCATCCTTAAGGATTACGGTGAACTCGGTCTGCTCAGGGGCTGCTTCCGCCGCTGCACCCCCACCGCCCCCGGCAACCATTACCGGAGCCGCTGCCGCCGCGGAGACTCCGAGGCGCTCTTCGAGCTTTTTAACCAGGGCTGCCGCGTCCAGCAGGGTCAACCCAACTATCTGTTCTTCTAACTGCGCGAGATCCGCCATTTTCTTCTCCCTTGATCTTTTCGAACTGTGTCTATTGCGCCCCTGACCTGACGGCCAGGAGTACTGCTTGTTTTTCGCCAGATAGGTACCTTACGTACTTCGCTGGCCGGCATCTCAGAAGCAAAGTCGGTTTCCGATGTGCTCAGACCTACACCCCGACCCACCCGCGACGCCAGAACTTTGCCGCCAGGTAGACAGTCTACCAGGCAAACCTTTCGAGATTGCACGTCACTGGCCTTCGACCGGTGCCTCATCCTTGGAAGATTCAGCCTGGGACTCGGAGATCAGCGGAGCATTGTCAGGCGTCCCTGTTTCCACGCCCGAAATTTCGGCAGCCGGCACTGGAGCTTCCTGTGGTGCTTCCGTTGCGGAAGCCGCTGAAATCGGAACCGCTGGCTCACTCTCCCCAGCACTGAATTTGTTTTTCTCGACCGCCTGGTTTACGACAATAGCCAGGTCGCGGCCCGTTGCCGCCATCGCTGTCGCCAAACGCTGCGCCGGTGCGGTGATAAGAAACAGCAACTTGGCGAAGATCTCGTCCTTACCCGGCATCGTCGACAATGCCTGGATCTCTTCGACAGTGATCACCTTGCCGTCAACAATGCCCAGCTTAAAGGTAAACTCCGCGTTCTCCTTGACCCACGCGGACAACGCCTTCGCGAGCGCGACCGGGTCGCCACTGGTGTACGCGACGGAAGATACACCCTTCAGCCCCTGCAACGCACCCTCAATGCCAGTTCCCTGGGAAGCACGACTCGCCAACTTGTTTTTGACCACGCGGTAGTTGCCACCCGCCTCACGCACTTTCTGACGGAGAGCGAAGTCCTGAGTAACAGTCAATCTGGTAAAGGTCCCTACTATTGCGCTGGTCGATCCTTGTAGCTCTTGCGCGAGTTGCTCCACCTTTTGCGTCTTCCTTGCTCTTGTTAATGCCATACCCCTACCCCAATCGCTTTATGCTGTCGACGAATCCGTTGGCGCCATCACCATGATAAAACACTGCTGCCACGGACAGATGCAGCTGGAATCCCCACTCTGAAGACAAGTCCTTGCTGTTCGCTATGCCTTTGCGGCAGTATCCGCAACCGAGCTATCCAGTGGAATGCCGGGGCCCATGGTCGAGCTCAGCGTGATTCCCTTGACATACTTGCCCTTCGCAGCTGAAGGCTTGGCGCGCATAACGCTGGTAATCACGGTCATTGCATTCTCGATCAGCTTTTCGGGCGGGAACGAAATTTTGCCGACCGGCACGTGCACCAGAGCTGTCTTATCCGTCCGAAACTCAATCTTGCCGGCTTTGATTTCCTTCACAGCGGCGGCCACATCACTGGTCACCGTGCCAGTCTTTGGGTTGGGCATCAAGCCTCGAGGTCCGAGTACCTTGCCTAAACGGCCGACGGAGCGCATCATGTCCGGAGTCGCGATCAGGGCATCGAAATCGGTCCAGCCTTCTTTCTGAATACGCTCAACCATCTCTTCGCCGCCGACAAATTCCGCCCCGGCAGCTTCCGCCTCGCGCAAGCGATCGCCAGAGGTGATGACCGCAACCCGCTTCGTTTTGCCAAGGCCATGGGGAAGTACGACCGTGCCACGCACCATCTGGTCGGCATGCCGCGGGTCGACTCCTAGACGTAACGTCAGATCTACGGTCTCATCAAACTTTGCGAACTTGATTTTTTGCAGGAGCGGCACCGCATCTGTCAGCAGATAAGGGCGAGCCTCAACCTGCGCACGTGCGGCTGCCATGTTTTTTGTAAGCTTTTGCGCCATATTTCCTGTCTCCCACCGCTTCGACTCTACCTAGCCGGCCGTGGTTATCTAGACTGCTGCGCCCGCTCTCGCTAAGCGCAGAACTTAGTATCACCCATTGCTAGGCTTCACGCAACATTTGACTAAGCCGTAACTTCAATGCCCATCGAACGGGCAGTTCCCTTGATACTCTTGATTGCCGTTTCGACCGAGGCCGCATTCAGGTCCGGCATCTTTTGCGTCGCGATCTCCCGTACCTGCGCCTCGCTTACCGAACCGACCTTGGTCTTATTCGGCACACCGGAGCCCTTCGTAAGCCCAGCTGCCTTTTTGAGCAGCACCGCAGCCGGCGGCGTTTTGGTCACGAACGAGAAGGTGCGGTCCACGTATACCGTGATAACGACCGGAATAATCAGACCGGCCATCTCCTTATTCTGAGTCCGCGCGTTGAACTGTTTGCAGAATTCCATGATATTCACCTGCGCCTGGCCGAGAGCGGGCCCGACCGGGGGAGCAGGCGTAGCCTTTGCGGCCTCAATCTGCAACTTCACATAGGTTTGTACTTTTTTTACAGGAGGCATCGTTTGTTCTCTTTTCTTTGCCAGCAGCTCATAATATCGGGGCGCGGCAGACTCTCAAACTTAATCTAAATTTTTCAGGCTGCAGCTTAGCTTTCGACCTTTTCTACCTTGCCGAACTCCAGCTCCACTGGGGTAGACCGACCGAAAATCGTCACCATGACCTTTACAGTCTGGCGATCCTCATTGACTTCATCCACCAATCCATTAAAGTTTGCGAACGGCCCTTCGGTGATCCGAACTGACTCATTCTTCTCGAATTTGATTCTGAGCTGAGGCTTTTCCTTGGTACTCTCGGACCGGTACAGCAAGGAAGAAACTTCTTCTGCGCTCATGGAAACCGGCTTGTCGCCCGTACCCAGAAAACCCGTCACGCGTGGCGTGTTTTTGATGATATGCCAGAGGTTATTGTCTAGATCCATCTCTACCAGCACGTATCCGGGCAGAAATACCTTTTCGGTGGTCTTCTTTTTACCGTTGACCAGTTCCGTTACCGACTCGAGCGGTATCTCTACGCGGCCGATCTTATCTTGCAATCCATAGGCAATGATGCGGCTCTCAATCGCTTCGCGCACCTTGCGCTCAAACCCCGAGTAGGCGTGGATCACGTACCATTTAAACCGCTCGTTAGCAGGCGGCTCGAGCGCGACCGCGCCATCGGTTACTTGCTCGCCTGGCAAGGGTACCGCTTCGGAATTCCCTATCGACTCATTTTGCTGCTCGTCCGCCATCTACCCTCGTATTGGCACAATCTCTTGTTCGCGCCCTGCAATCTTTAAAAAGGTCATATCTATGCTCCGCCCAGCCCGCGCAGAACGGACTGCAGCACATATCCTAAAATAGTGTCGATTACATAAAAGAATGCCGCAAAAGCAAACACGGCCAAAATCACGACCGTAGTCGTCGACTGCACCTCAGCCCGGGAAGGCGAAGATACCTTGCGCATCTCATTGCGCACTTCGCCCAGAAACTCCCTGCCGCGGACAATCGCGTTCTCTTTCCGCGGGCCGCTTTCAGGCACTGTCGGTAGTGCTGCTACTCTAGCCATTCCCTTATCTTGCTCTTTCACGGGCATTTGCCCACTCCAGCCACATCTTGATGCGGCGCTTACACTGAACTTGGCAGGGGCGCTCGGATTCGAACCGAGAAGTTCGGTTTTGGAGACCGACAGTTTAACCGTTGAGCTTACGCCCCTATTTGCTCTTGAACGGCAATCAAAGCCGGCCTCTCACTCCTGATTGCCTGCCCAGATACGCTTCACCGCCGACCGGTGGTTTTTTATTTTGTTTCCTTATGGGGTGTGTGCTTACGGCAGCGATTGCAAAACTTCGAAAACTCCAGGCGACCCGTGGTCGTCTTTTTGTTCTTCGTCGTCGAGTAATTCCGCTCCTTGCATTCCCCACACGCTAACGTCACTATTTCGCTCATTCCCTTATCCTATCCGAACTTGCGTCCGATTCCCAGCGGCGCAGAAGCGACAGAGACATCCTCAACGCCCGTTTCGCCTGTTTACCTTGCCGGTCTCGGCGCTGTGAAGCGTGGAGACCTTTCACTCACCAGTCCCCTAAGCGATGATCTCCGAGATCGTCCCGGCGCCCACGGTTCTGCCGCCTTCGCGGATCGCGAACCGCAGGCCCTTTTCCATCGCCACCGGCGTGTGCAGCTCGATCTCTAGCGAGATAT
>JAABUX010000447.1_pt1 | contig 70252 bp, 67 predicted proteins | sample 5561851 | NCBI WGS metagenome assembly JAABUX01 (sample SAMN10711883, study PRJNA513361) | rock metagenome | isolation source: Antarctica rocks | place: Antarctica: Victoria Land, Richard Nunatak red sandstone | collected 2016-01-03
GTCACCCGGGCTATCTGCGCGTTCGGCACCCCGTCCGCCGCCAGCAGCACCATCCGCGCCCGCTTCGCCAGGCCAGAAGGCACGCTCGGCAGCCGCGCCAGCTCACCCAGCCGGTCCCGGTCACCCTCACGCAAAGCAAGCGCAGGAGCTACAGACATGCCCCATTGTCCCGCGAATCACACCGCAAACCAACTTACAACACGCGACACTAGCAGGCCGGAATAGGACTGTCGTATCGGCTCCTGCTTACGGTCGCCCGTCACTTGCCGCGTGCAGCGGCAGCATTAAGGCTTTGAGCCCTATTACGGGCGTGAAGCCGCTGCTGCGGTAAAGCGCTAGCGCTGCCGCATTACCGGACTCTGTCTGCACCGACAGCCGCAGTGCCCCGGCCTCAGCAGCCGCCCGCTGAACGGCGCCGATCAGCACGCGGGCGGCTCCGCAGCGTCTGGCGCCGGGTACAACGTAGAGGTCTCGGAGCTGCCAGTACTGGCTCAGCCGGAGGGATGCCGGAATGACCACGGTAGTTGCGAGACCAATGAGTTCCTCGCCGCGATACGCGGCGAAGATGGCGAGCTGCCCGCATGCGTGGCGATCCGTTATCCAGTCCAGGGTCTGCTGCGGCGCCGCAGGTTCCCCGTAGTGCTGCCGGTACTGGTCGAAGACTTGAGCCACCGCTTGCAACTGAGCTGCAGTCGGTTCGGCCAGCACGCCTGCAGTGACTAAGATCATTGGCCTCACGTTAGGCCGTGCGCCCTTCACGGGTCGACAGGCGGTGAGCTCATGGGCGAGGGTTGCGATGCCCCGCCCCGGTGTTCATCTTAACGGCGGCTGCTAGAAAGGACGAGCTCTGCGGGCAACGCTACGGGCGGCCAGGATCAGTAGAATGCCGCCGATGGCGAACCAGGGGTTCCAGAGCATCAGGCTCCAGCGTGTTTTGAGCGTACCGACCGCCGAGCGGCTACCTGCATCCGCCGGGGTCCGGGAAGGTTCGACCGGGTATTAGCGCTAAGGGCTGACCGGATCCTGGTTCCTGCACCCTGGTCTCGGTGTCAGCATCGAGGTCATGAAGTGGTGGCGAAGCAAGCCCTCCCGGACCGTGGAGGCCCTCCACTCGGGAAGCTGCGATGAGACCCCAAGTAGCTCTGCGTAGTGTTCCGATCTCGCCACGCTGCAATCACGTCTAGGAGATACTGGACAGTAATCGATTCATCACAGGTCCGTGGTAAACGGGAGCCAGGGGCGCGCCTGGCCCACCACGGAGGCTCATGGCGGCGGCATCGTCGCAGCTATACCAGGCCCGGGCCAAACCGTCCCTCACAGGGCTCCGCTTCCTCCGTCCCGGCCTACACCACACCGTGACCACACAGGCCCGAAGCCCTTAACTACACGGCCTTGGCCTTCTAGGCGAGTGGCTCCGTGGCGTCCGGCCACGGAGCCTCCGCAATAACACCTGTTGGCGGACCACGGCGACCACTGCTAGTTTTCCGGCGGCCGTGCGAGAGAGCGAGGAGGTGGTACCCGTGAACGCAGTATCGACATGGGTGCTCCCCTCCGGGGTCACGGTCGGACGATAGGTCGTCCGGGAGCGCCGTTCAAGAGCACTCCCGAAAGGCACGACCATGCGATTCACTTCTGAACAGCGCCTCGACGACGGCGTCCTCGAACGCGAATTCACCCTCGGCGAGATCCCCGGCGTCCTGTGGACGCCGGGATCCGCACCGGCCCCGCTGATCCTGAGCGGCCACAACGGCGGCCTGCACAAGCGGCTCCCCCGGCTGGTGGCCCGGGCCTGGCACTACGCGGCGGAGTACGGCTTCGCGGTGGCCGCCATCGACCACCCCGGCCACGGTGACCGGCCCCGTTCCGCCGTCGACGAGCAGGCCCGCGCCGACCTCCGCCGGGCGATGGAGGCCGGCGAGCCGGTCGACGAGATCGTCGACGCCTTCATCGTCCCGCTGGTCGAAAGGGCGGTCCCGGAATGGCGGACCACCCTGGAAGCCCTCCTTTCGCTACCCGAGATCGGCGGCCCGGTCGGGTACGAGGGGATGACCGCCATCGGCATTCGGCTGGCGTTGGTCGAGCCGCGCATCTCGGCCGCCGTTTTCTTTGCCGGGGGTTTCGTGCCCGGCACCCTGCGCGAGGATGCCCGGCAGGTCACCATTCCGCTGCAGTTCCTGCTGCAGTGGGACGACGAAGGGATGGAACGGCAGCCGGCCCTGGACCTGTTCGACGCCTTCGGCACCAAGGAGAAGACGCTGCACGCCAATCTGGGCGGGCACGCCGGCGTCCCGTGGTTCGAGGTGGACGCCGCGGCCCGGTTCTTCGCCCGGCATTTGAGCTAGCCGCCGGCCGGCACCGCCGTCAGGCCAGCAGCAGACGGTAGGCGGTGTCGGCCAGGATGCCGCTCATCGAGGACAGGTTCCGGCCCTCCTCGATGGCGGTGGCGAGCAGATGCACGACCGCCCCGATCGCGGCGGTACCGGCCATCGGCGTACCGGCCGGTCGGGGCGGCGCTCGGCCACCAGCGTCTCCATCAGGGCCCCGATATCCCGAAGCAACGGCGAGCCGACTGGCTCGTCGGCAGCGCACTCTACGTCCCGGTTGAGGTATTTCTGCCTGCCCGCGCGAACCCGATCAGGATCAGCCTGGGAGCATGTCACTAGCGTCAGCGAGCTGCGGGGCGACCAGTAGTCCCGCGCTCCGTGCGCGAGCGCTGCGAGAGCGCGCGTGGGCGGTCATCAGGATGTGCCCACTGGCGGCCACGAAAATGAGGCGATTGCTATGACGGAGAGCGAGTGGACCTCTGCTCACGGCGCCGCAGGTTCACGCCATCGCCGATTACGAGCTGATGATAAAAGAGGCGCCATAGGCCGTGGCTGGCGCGCAGGTCAATTATTCCGGTCCGCTATCCAGCGTTCGCACATCGCCGTGGCCCCGCGCCGATCGAGCTCGTCGCTCTCGGCTTCCAGCGGCCGCCCCTTGAGGTCCCTCATACCGCCGGACGCATCATCTTCAGCTGCCTGGCGGGCTATTCCGCCTGCTCACCGTCGCACGGTCCGCACGAGAGGAGCCGACGTGCCGTCATACATTCTCACCGGTGCTCCCGGGGCCGGGAAGACGGCCGTCCTGCGCCTGCTGGAGACCAGCGGGTACCCGGTCGTCGAGGAGGCAGCGACAGACGTCATCGCCGTCGGCAACGCCCTCGGTCGCGCCGAGCCGTGGCAAGACCATGACTTCGTCGACAAGGTCATCACCCTGCAGCGGCAGCGGCGGGACTGCGTCCGGGCACTCGAGGGCACCACAGTCTTCTTCGACCGCTCACCGGTATGCACCCTGGCCCTGAGCCGATACCTGGGCTTCCCCGCATCCCGCCTGCTGGACGGAGAGGTCAGCCGGGTGGTCGCGGAGGAGACCTACGAGCCGACGGTCTTCTTCATCCGCCACCAGGGCTTCGTGCAGGCCACGCCAGCCCGGCGGATCAGCTTCGAGGACTCGCTCGTCTTCGAGCGCCTCCACGAGCAGGTATACCGCGACCTCGGGTTCCATCTGGTCGAGGTGCCGGCTGGCCCGCTGGCCGACCGCGTCGCGCTGATCCGGAAGATGGTCAGCCAGCAGCGGCAGCCCGGCTGACCGTCGCGGCCGGCCACCCAGCGAACTGCCGAAGTTCCTGCTGCGAGAACGATGCGCAGGCGCCCCCTATCGGTCCCAGCCGCCAGCTGTGGGCTCCGCCCTGCTGGCGATGCCGGATAGCAGACTGTCGCGAGTTCGCACCTGATGTAATTAGCGGCAGAAGCTGCATCAGAACCGCAACGTGCGCTAGCGCCCAATTACGGTGCGGCATAGGCGATGGGCCCGCCGGAGTTCGACTTCAGGGGGCGCCCGAGCAGCGCGGCCGAGACCGTTTGCTCCTCGGCACTCAGCTGCGTCCCCGGGCTGATGGTCGGCTGGGCGAGAGTCGAGGACGTGATCCAGGAGCCTGGCGTTCGAAAAGTACCAGCGCCGCGCGGTTCCAGTCCCCATGGCGATCGCGCCCGTCAGTCCGGCCATCACCGCGACGCAAAAGCTCCTGAGCGTCACCGGCAGGTAGGCCCCTGCTCGATCTGGGCCCGGGTCTCCGCGCCACCAGCGGTTGAGCGCTGCCAGCAGGTCGCCTGGCGGCAGCGCCGCGTGGAATCCGAGCTGCCCGCGGACGAGCGCGCGCGGGACGCCGGGCTCGTCCGCGGGTTCGGCTGGGGCCACACGGAGTACCGCAACCGGGTCTGGAAGATACGGACTCGCTGCGGGCTGCGGGCGTCACAGGGTCTTCGCCGAGAAGATCTCGACCCGCGCCCGCCGCAGCGACAGAATGCCCTGAACTGGGTGCCCACCCCTGCTCGGCACCTGGCAGGACACTGGAATACAGATCGGCGGAAGGAGCGGGCAAGATCCAGCGTCTAGCGACGTTCCGTGACCGAGTTGGAGGTCTTCGGGTAGTTCCTGATGTCCGCAGCGGGTAGATTCCTGTGACGGCGCTGCCTTGCCGTAGTGATCCAGATCTGCCTAAGTCCAGAGTTTTTGTTACTACCGGGTCACGCTGCTGCGCGCGGATCCGAGCGACGCGGAGCCATGCCGATAGAGCATCAGAGAAGCCGTTGAGTTCTGCCAGCATCAGGATGAGCTCGTCCGGAATGCCGAACTCGGCGATGAGGCCGACGAGTGCTTCGGGGTGGCAGCAGCGGCTACGACTGCAGGTAGCGGAAGTCATCGTCGAAGATCGTATTATCGAGGCGGATCCCGCCGTCCACGCGCAGCCGAAATACTCCCGGATTGCCTGCCGGGGCACCTCTTGCATCGAGCGTTGTTCGAGTTCTGCGCGCTGGCGCAGCGCTTCGGCCTGATACCAAATGCCCCAGGCCTTCACGGCACCGTTGCTCCCCAGCGATATGCCGGCGCCCACGGTGCCGCTCTTCCGACCTGCGGAGGGATAAGTTCCGGCAGCCGGATAAGTTAGGGTGCGTCCGGGGAGCCGAAGGGAAAGTCATGAGCGCTGGCGGTATCGAGCACCTGGTGATCTCCGGGCCGCTGCTGCTGGCCATACCGGTTGCCGCGGCAGCCGGCGCCCTGACTTTCCTGTCACCCTGCGTGCTTCCGCTCGTCCCCGGCTACCTGTCATACATCACGGGCATGTCCGGGGCTGCCGCCGAGACATCCGCCGCCGGCCCGGCCCCGGCGATGGCCGGGGCAGCGCCCGCGGGCGCAGTTACCGACAACCCCGCGGCCATGCCCGGCGCCACCGCGACCATCACGACGGCCATCGGGCCGTCAGCAGCCGGAAGCGGGCTGACGGCCGTCCAGCCGCCGGGCCAGCCCCGGGTACTCGCCGGGACCGCGCTGTTCGTGCTGGGCTTCTCGGCGCTGTTCGCCACTTACGGTGGCGCGTTCGGCGCCGTCGGCCAGGTCCTTCATCATCATGAGGTCATCCTTGCCCGGGTGCTCGGCTGCATGATCATTGTCATGGGCCTGCTGTTCATCGGCGCCTTCGACAAGTTCGCGTTCACGGGCCGGATCCTCCGCCCGTCTTTCCGGCCGCGGGCAGGCCTGGCCGGCGCGCCGCTACTCGGAGTGCTCTTCGGGCTGGGATGGGCCCCGTGCATCGGGCCTACGCTCAGTGCGGTCCTGACGCTCGGCCTCGGCACAGGCGCCCCCGCCCGGGGGGCCCTGCTGGCGTTCGTCTACGGCCTCGGCATCGGCATACCCTTCATGATCGTCGCGGTCGCGTTCCAGCGGGGTGTCAGCGTCTTCGGCTTCGCCCGAAGACGAGCGCGGCTGATCACCATCGTCGGCGGCGTGATGCTGATCACTGTCGGGCTGCTCGAGGTAACCGGCGCCTGGTCCAGCGCCGTGGTGTGGCTGCAGCTGCACTGGACCGGCTATACCTCGCCGATCTAGCCGGGATGCCGGGCAGCCGCACTCAGGCGGCTCCGGCGCGCAGGCGGCTTCCCGGGCTCAGGCTGCTGCCGGGCTCAGGCTCCGTCAGTGCTGTCGCCAGCGCTGTCCCCGGCGGGCACGTGGTCACCGCGGCTGATCTTGCCGATGGCGCTGGCGGCCAGCCGGGCGGCCAGGGCTGCGGCGTCGGCGTAGATCTCGATGGCGCCGGCGTCGCGCAGCTGCCGCTCGGCGATCCCGCCGGACAGCAGGCCGACGCAGGCGAGACCAGCCCGCCGCGCGGCTATCACGTCCCAGACGGAGTCGCCCACCATGACGGCAAGCGCCCGGTCGGTGCCGGACTTCTCCAGCGCTACCTCGATGATGTCGGGCTCGGGCTTGACCTCGTCCACGGCGCCTGAGGTGACAACCGTGTCGATCACGCCGCGCGCGCCGAGCGCGTCCATCATCAGGTCGATCTCATCTTCTTGCGCGCTGGTCGCCAGGACCACATTCAGCTTCAGCCGGCTGGTGGCGGCAAGCAGGTCCGCCGCTCCCGGCAGCGGGCGGATCCGGCCGAGGTACGGCGCGTAGTGACGGCTGTGCGCCTCGCCCACCGAGTCGTCAGGCTTGCCCAGCACTTCCTCGACCAGTTCCCCGCTGCCCATGCTGATGGCCCGGTGCAGGTCGGCGCAGCGGACATCGTGCCCGCGTTCCCGGAAAGCCTCCCACCATGCCGCGACATGCAGGTAGGTCGTGTCCAGCAGCGTTCCGTCGACGTCGAAGATGACGCCGCCACGGCCGTGGTGATGCCCGGTCATATCCTCACCCGATCGTCGGCGTCCAGCGGCCCGGCAGCCCAGCAGGGCGGCCCCAGTGGTTCAGTATCCAGCAGTTGCGCGCTGCCGCCTGTACTGCCACGCCAGCGGCGGATCATGCACCCCTGCGGGCGCACGCCACCGCTGCGTCGGAAACGGATGTACGTACCCTGCGACGCTGTCAGTATGACAAAGTGGCCAGCACGCCGGACGGAAATGACCCGCCGGAATCCAGCGACCGGGCCCCCGGCGAGCCAGGGGCGGCCTGGCCGCCCGCTGACTTACCCGCCGGCCTGCTGAAGGACTCGTTCGCGCACATGATGACCGACCCGCGGGCGTCGATGGAGTATTTTTTCGCGGATCTTTTCGCGCGCAGCCCGGACCTGCGGGCACTCTTCCCGTCGTCGATGACCGCGGTAAAAGTGCGGTTCTTCGCCGCCGTCGCCCGGCTCGCCTGGACCACCAGCCCGCCAGGAAACTGCATTGCTTTCCTGGATGAGCTGAGCCGCAGTCACCGGAAGTTCGGCGTCCGGGAGCAGCATTACGCGCCGTTCTTCGCGGCGCTGCTCGCCACGGTGCGGCATTGCTGCGGGCCGCAGTGGACGGACGAGACGCGGACCGCCTGGGAACGCGCGCTCACTTACGCTGAGCTGACGATGCTCGCAGCGGCCCGCCGCGACGAGGAAAGCCAGCCGCCGTGGTGGCTGGGCGAGGTCACCAGCCATGACCGGCGCTCCGGCGGCATCGCGGTCCTCACGACCCGGCCGGACCAGCCGCTCGCCTACAGTCCCGGCCAGAATGTTGACGTGCAGGTGCCGCGCTGGCCGCGGCAGTGGCGCAGCTACTCGGTCGCCAGCGCGCCGCGCCCCGGCGGGGACTTCGACCTGCACGTGCGCGCGATTCCCGGCGGCAGGGTCAGCAACACGCTGGTGCATCATGCCCGGGTCGGTGACACGATCGCGCTCGGGGCGGCCCGCGGTGATATGACGCTGTCCCCGGCCGGGGACAGCGACTTACTGTGCATCGCCGGCGGTACCGGGCTGGCGCCGGTCAAGGTCATTACCGAGGCGGTGATCAAAGCCGCCGGATCGCGCGCCGCCGGGTCGCGCGCCGCCGGATCGCCGGACCGCGCGATCACCGTGCTGTTCGGTGCCCGGCGGCGGGCTGAGCTTTACGATCTTGACAGCCTGCAGCAGCTCGCGGCGTCCTACCCGGCCCTGACCGTCATACCGGTAGTCTCCGCCGAGCCCGGCTTCGGCGGCCAAAAAGGCCTGCTGCCGGACGTCGCGGCCGCTCGCGACGACCTTGCGGCCTGCGACATTTCATCAGCGGTCCGGCCGCCATGGTGGCGCGGACCGAGCGGCTGCTAGCAGGCCGGGTGCCCGCCGGCCAGCTCCATCACGATCCGCTGACGGCCCTGTCGGCGTCCTGAGCCGCCGGCCCGAGGTGCGCGCCGAAGAAATCGAAAATCCGCCGCCACGAATCCTCGGCGTCCGCGCGCTGGTAGTCGATCCTGGCGATTTTCGCGAGCACGGCCATCGCCCCGCCGGACTCGGTCATGAACCGGTGCCCCGAACCTGGGTAAACCTCGACGTCGTGCGGTATCCGCAGCACGGTGAGTGCCCGCTGCAGGCGCTCCGGCGCCGCGGTGCCCATCGGATCCCGGCCGCCGTAACTGCCGACGATCGGGCACGCCCCGGCCAGCGCCGCCGCCGCGTCCTTCGGCACATCACCGTAGTTGGACGACGCGGCCGCGAATCCGCCCCGCGGCGCGCACAGCAGCGCGAACCCGCCGCCCAGGCAGAAACCGACGACGCCCGTACGGCCGGTGCAGTCCGGCCGCGCGGCGAGGAAGGCGCGGGCACCGTCCAGCAACGCGAACGCCGGACCTGCCTGCGCCCGGACCTGCTGGATTGCCGACCGCACGCACCGAATCCACGGCTTGCCGTCAAACAGGTCCGGTGCAAGGGCCAGGTAGCCGTGCGCGGCGAAATTGTCCGCCTTCCGGCGGATGTCGTCGTTCAGGCCGAGCACCTCGTGGATGACCACGACACCGGGCCACGGGCCGGGTCCGGCTGCGGCCGGCGGCACGGCGAGATACCCGGCGGCGCGCGGCGGAGAAACCGGAAAGAAACCTCAGGCATGGGGAAGCAGTATCACACCTTGCGCCAGCGCGGCACCCAAGCCCCGTCGGTGACGGTGTAGTCGCTGAACAGGGCCGGCGCCTCGGCCCGCATCAGCTCCCCGATCTTGCCGAACACCAGCCGGATCTCCTCCTCGGCGGCCGGGTCGGTCCGTGCCTCGATGGTGTGCCGCAGGGTGCGCACGTTGGCGGTCCACAGCAGCCCGGTCGCCACCCCGTCCGGCGCGAACCGGCGCATGAACGAGGTCTTGTGCTTCTTCTCGCTGAACGGCACGCCTGGTTCATCCAGGCCGAAGTGACCGGCCATCCAGGCCTGGAATTCCTCCATCTGGGTCAGCAGGGCGGTGGCGCGCTGCATCAGTTCCGCGTCGTCGTGCGCCCAGTCCGGGAACCAGAACGGGATCTGGTCCAGCCGGACGAACCGCAGCGACTCCTGCGAGATCGCCACGCCAGGCCGGTGCCGGACCAGCTCGTGGGTGGCGACCCGGCTGACGTTGTGCAGCACGAAACTGAAGCTGACGTGCTCCAGTACCGACCCGTGCGCGCTGGCCAGGATGGCCTCCAGGTACTTGTCCTGGTCATTGCGGACCCGCACCACATTCGGGTTGAGCCCCGGCTGCCAGCTGCGGTAGCACAGCTTGCCGGCGAACTCGGCCAGATTCTGCGCGTCATCCAGCTCGCCGCGGTCCAGCCGCTCCAGCCAGCTCTGGCCGCCCACCTCCTCCAGGTACGCGGCGAGCGCGGGGTAGTCGATCTGGGGCCGGGCGACGAGGAAAATTTCCGGCTGCACGCTCTTCATGGCCCGGACTCTACCGGCGCCCGGCGACAGCCGCCCGGTCCCGGCACAGCTCCAGCACGTTGGCGATGATCTTGTGACCGGACCGGCCGGCCGCGGTCAGGATCGACTCGGGGTGGAACTGCACCGCCCACCGGCCGCGCGCCTCGTCCTCGATGGCCATCACCACCCCGTCAGCGGTGACCGCGGTGACCGCGAACCCGCCGCGCACCTGCTCCGGCGCCGCGTGCAGCGAGTGGTACCGCGCCGCGGTGAACTCCGGCGGCAGCCCGGCCAGCAGCGATCCACCGAGCACGCGGATCTGACTGGCCTTGCCGTGCACCGGCGCCAGCAGTCCCAGCGTCCCGCCCGCGTGCTCGACCATCGCCTGCAGGCCCAGGCAGACACCGAAAACAGCCAGGTCGCGGCTGTCCAGCTCGGCCAGCAGCTGCTCGCAGCCGAAATCAGCCGGCCTGCCGGGGCCGGGCGACAGCACCACCAGGTCCGGCGCGTAGTCGTCCAGGCGACCGGGGTCGAACCCGGCCCGCAGTGTCGTTACCTCGGCCCCGTGCTCGCGGAAATAGCCAGCCAGCGTGTGCACGAACGAGTCCTGATGGTCGACCAGCAGGACCCGCAGTCCGGTTCCCGGCAGCGGGACCGGCGGGCGGGGACGGGACGGGACGGGACAATTTTCCGCGTCCGGATTTCCTGGCGCTACCGCTGCGGCGTCCGGCTCGGCGAGCGTCTCCAGCAGGGCGCGCGCCTTCAGCTGGGTCTCGCGTTCCTCGGCGGCCGGGTCGGAGTCGAACAGCAGCGTCGCGCCGGTACGCACCGTGGCGATTCCGTTCCTGATGTGCGCGGTGCGCAGCGTGAGCCCGGTGTTCATCCTGCCGTCGAAGCCGATGACGCCGACCGCGCCGCCGTACCAGCGCCGCGGCTGGTCCTCGTGATCCTCGATGAACTGCATCGCCCATGCCTTCGGCGCCCCGGTGACGGTGACCGCCCACATGTGGGTGAGGAACGCGTCCAGCGCGTCAAAGCCGGGCCGCAGCAGCCCCTCAACATGGTCGACGGTGTGGATCACCCGGCTGTACAGCTCGATCTGGCGGCGGCCGATCACCCGCACGCTGCCGGGCTCGCAGATCCGGGACTTGTCGTTGCGGTCCACGTCGGTGCACATCGTCAGCTCCGACTCGTCCTTGGCCGAGTCCAGCAGCGCCCGGATGTTATCGGCGTCCGCCAGCGGATCCGCGCCGCGGGCGATCGTGCCGGCGATCGGGCATGTCTCGACCCGGTTGCCGGTGACCCGGACGTACATCTCCGGCGAGGCGCCGACCAGGTACTCCCCCTCGCCCAGGTTCAGGAAAAACTCGTACGGCGCCGGGTTGCGGCGCCGCAGCCGCTCGTAGAACGCGGCCGGCGAGCCGCAGGCGGCGTGGAACGCGTGACTGGGCACGACCTCGAACAGGTCACCGCAGGCGAACCGCTCCCGCGCGGCCTCGACGACCCGGCCGAATGCGCCCGGCTGCGGGTCAGCAGGAAAATCAGCAGCCGAAACGGGGCCGCCCCGCTCACTCCCGCCGCCCTGGCCCGGTGTCAGGCGGGGCAGCCCTGCCGTCGACCCGGCCGGTGTCTCGAAATCGTAGGAGTAGCAGACCGCGGTCTCCCGCTTGCGGTCCAGCGCGTACAGCCGGTCCGGTACGTGCAGCACCAGGTCCCGCTGGCCGGCGGCGTCACCGCCGCCGGCCCCGTGATCGGCACCGTGACCGGCGCGGCGCCGGACCGGCTCGAACTGGAACGCCAGGTCATAGCCGAACGCGCCGTACAGGCCCAGATGCGGATCCGGCCCGGCGAAAACCGCGACTACCTCGCGCAAGGCGGTGAAGACGGTGCGGCGACGGCTGCGTTCTTCCTCAGCGAAGGATTTCCCGTCGTCGGCGACGAGCACCTCCACCCAGTTCTCGTCGGGCACCGGGCTCTGGCCCGGCACCGGGGTGCCGGCTCGGCGCAGGGCGGCGGCGATCACCGGCAGGAGCACCCGGCCGCGGTCGTTCAGCGCCCGCGCCGCCACCCGCCTGCCCCGGGCGATGATCTCCACCGGCGGGTCGACGTACGCCAGGTGCCAGCGGCTGTAGCGGCCGGGGTACTCCATCCCGGAGCTGAGCACGCCGCCGCGCCGGTCGTCGACCTGGCGGGTGATCTCGTCGAGCAGGCCCGGCTCGAACGGCGCCGCGGTGCGGCTGACCCGGACGCCGCCGCTGGTCACGAAGTCGGTCCGGGATGGCTGCTGCTCGGCTGGCATGGGCTGAGTCCTCACATCGTCGGGGCCGGGCCGCCTTCGGGCACCAAAAAGCGACCGCCGGTGACGGCGGTCGCTTCTGGTCTGCTGAGTACGTGCACCAGGCACCGCCTAACGGGGGTGCCACCAGCCTGCGGTGCGGTTCACGTGCATGGCCGTGAGCCTAGCCGCGTCCGCTCCGCGGCGCTACCGCAGCGCCGGCGGTTCGGGTCAGTGCGGCTAGTCGCTGATGCCGGCGGCGGACGCCCTGGATACGGCGACGGCGCGCGGCGCGATCGTCAGCTCGTCGGCTGAGTGCCGGGGCATGGGCCGGCCCGCGATCCGGTACACGGCCGCCCCGTCCACCGTCTCCTGCTCCAGCAGCAGCTCGACCAGCTGGTCGAGCTGATCGCGGTGGGTGCGGATCTGGGTGAGCGCGGTCTCCTCGGCCTCGCGCAGCAGCCGGGCGACTTCTTCGTCGATGCGCGCCTGGGTCGCCTCGGCGAACGGCCGGCTGGACATGCCGGGCCCGGAGCCGCCCAGGAAGACGGAGCCGCCCTCGGGATACCCGACCGGTCCGAGCAGGGCTGACAAGCCGAACTCGCGGACCATCTTGGTGGCCAGGTCGGTGGCGCCGGCCAGGTCGTTGGAAGCGCCCGTCGACCCCTGGCCGAGCTCGACCAGCTCGGCGGCGCGACCGCCCATCCGCACCGCCAGGGACTCCTTCAGGTAATCCTCGCCGTACAGGTGCCGTTCGACCAGCGGCAGCTGCTGGGTCACCCCGAGCGCCTGGCCGGCCGGCAGGATGGTCACCTTCTCCACCGGGTCGGCGTGCTCGGACAGGGCCGCTACCAGCGCGTGGCCGGCCTCGTGGATCGCGACGGCGTGCTTCTCCTCGGGCAGCAGCACGTTGGAACCCTCGCGCCGGCCGAGCAGTATCCGGTCCCGCGCGTCGGCGAAGTCCGCCGCGGTCAGCACTTCCCGGTCGTCACGGACCGCGAAGATCGCCGCCTCGTTCACCAGGTTGGCCAGGTCGGCCCCGGAGAAGCCGGGCGTGCCGCGCGCCACGATCTGCAGCTTGACGTCCTCGGCGAGCTTCTTGCCCCGGCAGTGCACGGCCAGGATCGCGGCCCGCTCGCCCAGCGTCGGCAGCGGGATCGTCACCTGCCGGTCGAACCGGCCGGGCCGCAGCAGCGCCGGGTCCAGGACTTCCGGCCGGTTGGTCGCGCCCAGCACCACTACGCCGTGGGCCATGTCGAAGCCGTCCATCTCCGACAGCAGCTGGTTGAGCGTCTGCTCCCGCTCGTCATTGGACACCACCGCGCCGGAGCCGGCCCGGCGCTGGCCGATCGCGTCGATCTCGTCGATGAAGATGATCGCGGGGGCGCGCTTGCGTGCCTCGCTGAACAAGTCGCGCACCCGGGCTGCGCCGACGCCGACGAACATCTCCACGAAGCTCGACCCGGTGACCGAGAAGAACGGCACGGACGCCTCGCCGGCTACTGCCCGCGCCAGCAGCGTCTTGCCGGTACCGGGCGGCCCGATCATCAGCACGCCGCGCGGCGCCATCGCCCCTGCCCGGGTGTAGCGGTCCGGGCTGCGCAGGAAGTCGACGACCTCGGCAATCTCGGCCTTGACGCCCTCGTAGCCGGCCACGTCGCTGAACTTGGTTTTGGGCTGCTCGGCGTCGAAGATCTTCGCACGGGACCTGCCGATGCCCATTACGCCCTGCAGGCCCCCGGCTCCCCCGCTGGCCCGCGACATCCGGCGGAACAGGTAGAAGATGATAAGCAGCGGTCCCACCAGGATCAGCAGCGAGAGCAGCTGGGTGCCGAGCCCGGAACTCGGCGCCGTCGCGTTCACGGACGAGACACCGTCGGTGGTCAGCTGCTGACTCAATGCGGTGGTCGGACCGCCGGGAATGACGGTCGTGTAAGTCTTCCCGCTGGCCAGAGTGCCGGTCGCGACCGTGTTCGAGCCACCGGAGCCGTTGCCGAAAGTGACGGTCTTGATCTGGTGGGCGCTGGCTTCCGAGACGAACTGCGAGTAATTGAGGCTGACCGGCGAGCTGAAGTGCAGGGCAGGCAGAACGAACACGTAGAGCAGGAACATCACGATCAGCGCCCCGGGCCACAGCCAGTGGCGCCAGCCCGGCGGCGGCGGCGGCGCGGTGCGAACGGGCTTGTCACCGGGCGGCGGCGGAATTGGCCTCTTGGTCATGACTCACCCTAATTCCGGCTACGCAGAGAAAGTCCCTGCCCGGTACCGAGCCTAATCGAGCCAGCTGACAACTCCTGCCCCGCAGCCAGGCGGCATTCTCGCGAGCAAACCCGGGGCGATGCGCTATTCAGCCGGCTGCGGCATTGGCGGCGGACACGACGTGCCGCGGGCTGCGCAGCTCCGATCGCGGGTACGGTCGAAGGCGCGGCACCGCAGTTGCCCGCGACTGCGTTCATGACACAGCGCGGACATGACCGCGGACATGACACTGCGCGGCCGCTATGCAGTCGCTATTCAGTCCTTACTCAGTCCAGCCGGCGAGGGAGAACGTGCAGCGAGCGAGGCAGGTGCGGCAGCCGTTGATCAGGTGCAGGCCGGCCCGGCGGCTGGCGGAAATGCGGCTGGCAGGACGGTGGCTAGCGGTCCGCCGAGGGGGGCTGCTGACGGCGGCAGTGCTGGCGGCCCTGACTGGGGCCGGGCTGACTGGCGCCGGGCTCAGTGCCGCGGGGGTGACCGGCACCGGGCTGGTCCCGGCCCAGGCGGCCGCCGTCACCGGCCCGCCGCACCGGCCGGCCAGCCGGCCCGTGGCCGGGCCGCGGATCGAGGCGATCTTGCGCGGGCCGGCGGGCGGCCGGCTGGTGCAGCCGTTTGGCGTTGCGGCCGGGCAGCGCGGCGCTGTGTGGGTGCTGGACCGGGCTGCCGGCCGGGTCCTGGAGTACAGCCAGGCCGGCGTACTGCTGACGGCTTTCACCGGGGCCGGCCAGGGGGCGCTGAGTCAGCCGGAAGGCATCGCCGCCGCCCGCGGCGGCGGGGTCTGGATCGCCGATACCGGTCACCACCGCGTGCTCAGGCTCTCGCCGTCCGGCGCGATCCTGGCCGTGAGTGTCCCGGCCGGGACCGCGGCGCGTCAGCTGAGCAGGCCGGTAGCGGTCGCCGTCACCCGGTCCGGCGGCGTGCTGGTAGCCGATCAGGGCAATAACCGCATCGACAGCTACACCGCGGCCGGCGGTTACCTGCGCTCGTTCGCGGTGCCGGGACCCGGCGGCATTGCCACCGACCTGGCCGGAAATATTTTTGTGGCCACCGCCGGATTCCCGCACGGAAACAAGATCCGGCTGTTCTCGGCGGCCGGGCGGCCGCTGCGGTCATTCGGCAAGACCCAGGCGGGGTACGGCGCTCTGTCCAACCCGGCCGGCCTGGCGCTCGGGCCCGCCGGGCAGATTTACGTCAGCCAGCCGGACTACGGCTGGGTGACCGTGTTCCGGCCCGACGGGAGATTTGCCGCTCAGCTGGGGACCGCCCGCGGCCAGGGCCTGGCCTTTCCGGAGGGCATCGCGGTGACCGCCGCGGGCCGGGTGTGGGTGGCCGACAGCGGCGGCGGCCGGGTAGTGGAGTTCGCCACAGTCCGGGTCCCGGTGCCGGCGCCGGGGAGCCCGGTCAGCCGGGCATGGTGGCTCGTGCTCGCCGCGCTAGCCGGCCTCGGCATCGCGGCCGCCCTGATGATCCGCCGCCGCCGCTGGGGACCGCCAGGCCCCCGGCCCGAACCGCCCTCCAGGCCCGAACCGTCCTCCCGGCCGGCGCCGGCGCCCGGGCCCCGGTCGTCGTCAGCGCCCGAGCCGCCCGCACCGCCGGAGCAGCCCGCACCGCCCGCCGCGCCGGAGCCGCCCGCACCGCCGGAGCCGGTATCGCGCCGCGGCCTGATCGGGGGCGCTACTGCCGTGGCGGGCGCTGCCATCATCGCCGGGGGCGTCCTGCCCGCCAGCCTGACGAAGGCGCTAGCCGCCGCCCGCGCGGCGCCGCGCCGGGCGGCGCTCGCCGACATAAAGCACGTGGTGATCCTGATGCAGGAGAACCGCAGCTTCGATCATTATTTCGGTACGATGCCGGGAGTCCGGGGCTTCACAGATCGGGCCGCGATGACGCTGCCGGGCGGCGCGCCGGTGTTCCGTCAGCCCGATCCGTCCCATCCGCAGGGCTACCTGCTGCCGTTCCGCTACGACACCAAGACGACCAGCGCCCAGGCGACGCCCGGCCTGGACCACAGCTGGCGCACTCAGCATGACGCGTGGGCGCGGGGCGCGATGGACGGCTGGATCGCGGCCAAGGGCCAGCACACCATGGGCTATTTCGGGCCGGACGACATCCCGTTCCACTGGGCCCTGGCCGATGCCTTCACCATCTGCGACAACTATCACTGCTCGGTCCTCGGGCCGACCGACCCGAACCGGCTGCACATGTGGACCGGCACGATCGACCCGCTCGGCCGGGCCGGCGGCCCCGTGACCAGCGACGCTCCGACGTTCCGCGGCCAGACGCTGTCCTGGACGACCTACCCCGAGCGGCTGCAGCGCGCCGGGGTGAGCTGGCAGGTATACCAGGAAGTCGACAACTACGACAACAACGCGCTGGCCTGGTTCGACCAGTACATCCGGGCGGCCCCGTCGTCACCGCTGTACCAGCGCGGCATGCTGGCGCGCCCGGCGGGCTCGTTCGAGGACGACGCCCGGCATGACCGGCTGCCGCAGGTGTCCTGGCTGGTCGCGCCCACCGCGCAGTCCGAGCATCCGCGCTACTTCCCGGCCGCCGGCGCCGAGTACATCGCGCAGAAACTCGACGCGATCGCGTCCAACCCGGCCGTCTGGGCCAAGACCGCGTTCATCTTGTGCTACGACGAGAACGACGGCATGTTCGATCACGTGCCGCCGCCGGTCCCGCCGCCCGGCACGCCGGGCGAGTTCATCGGCGGCGAGCCGATCGGGATGGGCTTCCGGGTCCCGGTGACGATCGTGTCACCGTGGACCGCTGGCGGGTACGTCTGCTCGGACGTGTTTGACCACACCTCGCTGCTGCGGCTGCTGGAGACCCGGTTCGGCGTGCGGGAGCCGAACATCAGTGCCTGGCGGCGCCGCGCGGTCGGCGACCTGACGTCGGCGTTCCGGCTGGCGGGCGGCGCGGTGTCCTACCCGCGCGACAACACCCGGCTGCGGCTGACCGCAGCGCAGGCAAGCCTGCTGGCCGCTCAGCGCGAGGTTAGCCGCAACCCCGCCCCTGCCATCCCCGCGGTGAACCGGAATCCGTCCGCCCGTTAGCAACCCGGCACCCGGCGAGCGTGCCGGTCGGCGGGCGGCGCGCAGGGCCGCCACCAGGCCGGGGCGGCCAGCGGAGGCGGCCGGAAGGTCGTTGACGACGGTGGCTGGCCGCGGGTCAGCGCAGTTCCGCTGCCGGGCGCCAGCCGGCCGGCCGGTCGCGTCGGACCACTGCGAGAAGCTCCTCGTAGGGGCCGATCAGGTAGGCCTCGTCATCGGCCAGGAACCGGGTACCCTGCCGGGGCGGATGCTCCAGCAGGTCCGGGGCGGCGGCGCGGCGGATCGCCAGCACCCGGGTCCTGGCCCCGAGATCGCGCATCGCCAGCCCGTGCAGGCCGCCGTCCGGGGTTACGGTCAGCCGGGCGACCAGCAGCGGCTCGTCACCGGCGTAGAACGTGTGCAGGACGTCCAGGCCGAGGGCGGCGCCGACGAACCAGGGCGCTGCCAGCGCCGCCGTCGACCGGACGAACGCGAACCCGAAGCTCTCCTTGACCGAGCGGGCGAGCTGCGGGTCGAACATCCGCAGCACGACCGGGGTGGCGTCCCAGCGCGCCCCTAGCTGGTCGCGCACCGCCAGCCCGGTCTCCAGGTTAGCGAGGTCGTCGCTGGTCAGCACCGCGACGGCAGCTGCGCTGGCGAGGCTGACCGCCGCCAGTGTCTGCGGCAGCGTCGCGTCGGCGATGACAACCGGCACGCCGAGGGCCCGGACCTGCGCCAGGTGCCGGTTGTGCTCGTCCTTCTCCACGACCACCACGTCGCGCCCCGCCGCGGCGATCCGCTCGGCTACCAGCGTGCCGACCGAGCCGAGGCCGATCACCAGGACATGCCCGCTCAGGCCGGTGATCCGCTGCCGCCCCAGCGACTCCTCAAGCCGGCGGCCGACCACCATATTGGTGAGCAGGGCAAAAAATACCGCGACGAAAAGGGCACCGGCGAGCATAAGCCCGATTGCGCCTGCCAGCAGCCAGGGCTGCTGGCCGCGGAAGGCGAAATCGCCGTAGCCGACGGTGGTCACCGTCTCGACGGTGAAGTACAGGGCGTCCAGCACCGACAGCGACCGGGCGCCCGCCGGGTGGTAACCCAGCCGCAGCATGATCGTGGCGGCGATGACCACCGCGGTCAGCGCGGCCATGGCCACCGACAGCCGCCGGTCAGCCGCGTGCACGACGGATAGGGCGAAATGCCGTGCCTGCCGGTTACGCCGGGCTGCGGCCGGATCACCGCCGCCCGGCAGGTCATCCGGCCCGGTCAGCCCGGCCGCCCGCAGCTCGGCCGTGGTGCCGATCACCGTGACCTGATCACCGGCCGCGACCGGGTGGTCGCGGCCCGGGCACACGACGACGTCGCCGCCGGCCGCGGGCAGTACCGCGATCGGCGCCAGCAGCCCGTACAGCTCGCGCAGGCTGGCCGCCCTGGGCGCCGTAGTCCGCGCGGCCGCGAAACGCTGCCCGGAGAACCTGATCTCCTGCGCGCCCGACCGCAGGCACGCTTCGGCGATCGACGGCGCGGACAGCCCGGCTACATCCAGCACCGACACGGCGATCTGGGCCAGTGCCCGCCCCACCGCCGGGTTGCCCAGCTGCACCACGACCCGGACGTCACCCCGGAGCTGGCGGGTCAGCAGCGCCGTCCCGAGCGTATGCAGGTCGTCTTCCTGCGCGCAGATCACCGCCGCGGCGCCGGCCAGCCCGGCCGCCGCCAGCGTCTCCGCGGCCTGCGAGCTGGCCGCCAGGTGCGGCACGCCCCAGCCGGCCAGCACCCGTGCCAGCCGCGGATCCGGGTGATCGTCGACCACGACCGCGGGCACGCCGGCCAGGCCGAGTTCCTCCACGATGCGCAGGCCCACCCCGTGCAGCCCGCAGACAATCACGTGCCCGCGCCAGTGCGCGTAGCTGTCGCTCACGCGAGCATCATGCCCCTGCCAGCAGGTGCGCGGGGAGTTGCGCGCTGGAGTTTAGCACTCGGAAGACAGTTTTGGACGTTCTGACGTATATACCGGATAACGCGCCCAAACATGGCTAGGCTCCCGTTCAACGTCAGGCGCTCCGAAGGCTGTCAGGCCCCCTGCGGCCTTCCCGGTGAGCGCGCACTCCGCGGAGAGGATTCCATTGGGCCGCCACAGTAAACAGTCTCGCATCCGGATCCCGCAGGGAGCATCGGTTGCTGCCGCACCCACGCTGGCCGGCGTGGTCGCGGCTTTCTGCTTGTCACAGCAGATACCGGCGCTCGCGTCGGTCGCCGAACCGGTGCCGCACGCCGCCGCGGTCCGTACCGCGGTTCTCGCGGCCGCGCACCGGCCTGGGTCGCCAGCGCAGCTGCTGACAGCAGCCCGCAGGACCCGCGTACGGCGGCCCGCGTCCCCGGCCACCTCGTATACCGTCCAGCCGGGTGACTCGCTGTCCGCGATCGCGCAGCGCCTCTATCACAACCCGGCCGCATGGCCGGTGCTCTACTGGCGCAACCACAGCCAGATTCGGTGGGCGGACAGTATTAACATCGGCCAGGTCCTGCGCGTCCCTGCCGAGCCGGCCCAGATACCCGGCGCGCCCGCGCAGCTGCAGCCGGCTCCCCCGCCGGCCGCGGCGACCACCAGTTACGTACCGCGGCACGCGAGCCCGGCTCCCGTTCAGGCTGATCCCGTCGAGGCTGTCCCCGTGCAGGCCGCGCCGGTCCAGGCCGCTCCCCTGCAAGCCGCTCCGGTCCAAGCTGCCCCTGCCCCTGCCCCGGCCGCTCCCGCCCCGCCCGCGCCGGCCGCCGCCGGCTACTCGGGCGGCGGTTACCCGGGCGGCGCGTTCGGCCAGTGCGTGGTCGCCCGCGAGTCCGGCGGTCAGCCGCAGATCATGAACGCCAGCGGCCATTACGGCCTCTACCAGTTCAGCGCGCCGACGTGGGCAGCATACGGCGGCAACCCGGCGGACTTCGGTCACGCCAGCGTCGCCGAGCAGAACCAGGTGTTCGCCAACGCGCTCGCGCAGGGCGGCCAGTCAAACTGGGCACCCTACGACGGCTGCTGATCCGGTCCCGGGCCCGCGGGGGCCAGCGCCTGCCAGGCGCTGGCCCCCGCGGCGCGCGGTGGCCGGGCGCGTCCGGTGTCAGCTGACGCCGAGCGTCTCCGCGGCCCGCCGGGTGCCCTCGACCCGGTTGGTGATCTTCTGAAAGGCCACCTCGCGGGCGTAGTCCGGCGAGCCGTGATTGGGCTTCTCGTCGATGCTGAACGGCGAGAAGCCGCAGTCGTCCGTGGAGCCGAGCCGCTCCCTGGGGATGAAGCCGGCCGCGCGCACCAGCGCGTCATGCACTTCCTGCGGGCTCTCCACCCGCGGGTTCAGCGGGTTGGTGACGCCGATGTGGCACATCTGCGGCACGCCGTCCGCGTCATCCCGGCTGTGCTCGCCGATGATCTTGCAGACCCGGTCCCGGTCCCTTTCGCTGGCGAGCTGCATCAGGAAGTAACCGGCGTTCATCGAGAACATGCTCGGCAGTAGGTCGTTGTAGTCCACATCGGCACTGTGCACCGAGTCGCGGTCACCGCCCGGGCAGGTGTGGATGCCGATGTTGGCGCGCTCGGCGGCGCTGAACCGGGCGAAAACCCGGTTGTTCAGCTCGATGAAGTGCGGCAGCAGACCGCGGCCGGTCCACGGGTTACGGTGGTCGTTCCTGGTCGCCAGCCGGCCCTCGGTGAAGTCAACGGACACCCGCGCGGCGCCGGCCGCGAACGCGGCCCGGATGTCTTTCTCGCACTCGTTGACCAGATCATCCTCGAACTGCTCGCGCGGGTAGCCGGGAATCTCCTCATCCAGCGGGTACAGCAGCGCCAGCATTGACGGCGCGATCACCGCCTGCTTCATCGGAGCGGTGGTCAGCCGGATCGATTTCGCCAGCGAGTCGGCCGCGTAGGTCTTGTACCGGAACGGCCCGCTGACCAGCTTGGGCAGCTGCCGGCCGTGACCGTCAGCGAAGATAGCAAAAAACTGGCCGCCGCCGGCCAGGTGGTCCGCCAGGCCGGTACCGGCCAGGGTGTCGGTGAGGGCGTAGGTCGCGAAGCTGGACCAGCGCTGCTCGCCGTCGGAGATGATCGGCGCGCCGGTGGCTTCGCCGCGTTCGATCGAGTCGCGGACCGCATGGTCCTGCCCGGCTTCCAGCTCTTCGCGGGAGATACTGCCCGCATCGTAGTCGGCATAGGCCTGCTGCAGCGCCGAGGGACGCGGCAGCGACCCTACGGGCTCAGTGGGAATTCCGGTGCTGGCTCGCGGATCGTAGTCGGTCATTATCGGCCTGTGCCTTTCATATTTGCGGACAAGCAGGTCCAGCGGCAGGCGCTGACATCAGCCGGTGAAAGCAATCGCCGCGGTAGTCACATCATCCTCGCCGATTCCGATGACACGCCCGAGGAATACCAGCAGGGGAAATTCGGGACGCGCCGCCATCCCGGGGTCGGCCGCGCCGCGATCCTCCGTCTTGAGGATCTTATGCGTTTTCCAGAAGCGCACGATGCGCGTCCCGCTCTCATCGTAGAAGGCCCGCTCGGCCTGGCCGCGGTGGGGTGGCAGCCCAGCGCAGCGTCCGGCCGTCGGCCAAGGTAAGTAGTCCCTCGCCGCGCTTGGCCGGGGCGAAGGCCGCAAGCACGGAGCCGTCCTCAGTGCGCGGTGTCAGGCGCGACTTGCTTTTCTCGAAGACCCACCGGCTGCCGTCCACATCGGCGACCGCCGGCTTGCCGCGTTCCAGCCGCAGGGTGCCGAACACCGCCGCTCCGGCGTGGACCTCGATCGTTTTCTTAGCATCCTTAACCGGCCGCCAGGAAAACGGGTCGACGTCAATCTCATGCAGCGTGGTAATGGTGCCCTCCAGACCGGTGCGGCTAAAGACTCGCTGCCGACCGCGATAGTGCGCCCGTGCGCACGCTACCGGCCGGGCAGCAAAATGCGCAACCAGCGCGGTGGCACCGGCGCGGAACGGGCCTCCGTGCTGCGGGGGCGCTGCTATCTCTGGCGAAGGACGGGTGGGGCGGGAGGGTCAGAGAGTCGGGCCGAACAGGTCGGCCAGCAGGGCCTGGCCCTCGGCCGGCGCGCGGACCTCCAAGTGCAGGTCCCGGCCCTGCAGGTGCAGGCGGAAGTCGAAGAAGGGACAGCACTCCTGCTCGGCGGCGGCGAGCCCGGCCACCGCCGCCGCCTGGCCGGCTGGCAGCGTCAGCCGCAGCCCGTGATCGATCTCGGAGCGGCGGGCGCCCGCCACCAGCTCCCGCCAGTGACCGGCGCGCTCGCCTGCGCCGTCAGCCGTCAGCGAGCAGGCCACCGCTGCGCTCTGCCACCGCTGCGCCCCGGCGGCCCGGCGGCCGGGGAGCAGGTCGACGGCGGCCGGCCGGGCGGCCGGCTGGCGGGTATCGAGGAAGCCGCACTGCGGGTCGCACGGTGTGGGCCGGTCGGGCAGCGCGTCCATATGCTCCAGCGCCCCGGTCAGCGCGGAAGTGAACCCGGAGAGTTCGGCGATGCGGCGCTCGGCATCCTGCAGCCGGGCGGCGATCCGCGGGCGCAAGTCGGCCTGCACGTCCGCGCAGGTACCCGTCTCCCAGACCGCGAGCAGGTCGGCGATCTCCGCCAGCGGCAGGCCCAGGTGCTTGGCGGCGACGATGAGCGCCAGCCGCTCCACCGCCTGCGGGCCATAGAGCCGGTGGCCGGCCGGGGTCCGTTCGGCTTCCAGCAGCCCCGCGCTCTCGTAGAACCGCAGGGTGGTGGCCGGCACGCCGGAGTGCTCGGCCAGCTGGGAGATGCGCATCTGCGCCACGATGCCGACGGTAGACCTTCAACCCGACTCGAAGGTCAAGTCCAGGGTCGAACAGCAGCGGGGCGCATGTCACAGGCGGCCCGGATGATGCCGGCGCTGACCACCGGGGGCCGACAGTAGCGGTCGAGGCTGGGGCTACCAGGATGTCGTCGGCGGCGAGGTCTAGCGTTGGCCGGGACAGCTGGACGTGGATGCGGGAGGTCGCGGGAACGACTCCAGCGGACGCGGCGTGTCACGACCCCGTGGAGTGACGACGGGACGCGCGGCATCAGCGGCACCCGCCTCGACGAACTGCTCGGACGCTGGGCGAACGGCTACGACTGGGGCGTGCACGAGCGCCGCATCGGCGAGTTCCCCTGGGTGACGGTGCAGGCAGGCGACACCTGCCTGCGTGTGATCCACCAGCGGTCCGCGGATCCCGGCGCCCCGGTTGTCGTGCTGCTGCATGGCTGGCCGGACTCGGTGTTGCGGTTCGAGCGCGTCCTGCCTTTGCTCGCGGACATGCACGTGGTGGTTCCCGCGCTGCCGGGCTTCCCGTTCGCGCCCCCGCTCACCATTCCCGGTATGTCGGTCAACCGGATCGCCGGGATCGTCGCGGACGCTCTCGATGAGCTCGGCTACCCGCGGTACACGGTGTCCGGCGGCGACGTGGGTGGCACCGTCGCGGAACTCCTCGCGGCCGAACACCCGGACCGGGTAGCTGCCCTGCACCTCACGAACATTGCCCCGCGCCGTGCGCTCACGGCGGACCCCGCGAAGCTCGCGCCCGACGCGGCGGCCTACCTCGGCCGGTCGACGCAGTGGTTCCGGACCGAGGGCGGGTACATCGCGGCGCAGCCGACGCGGCCGAACACGCTCGCCGTCGCCCTCGGCGACTCACCCGCCGGCCTCGCGGCGTGGATCGTCGAGAAGCTGGAGTCCTGGTCCGACGAGTCGGCCTTCACTCCGGACGAGCTTCTCACCTGGGTCACCGCCTACTGGGTCACCGGCACGATCGGCACCTCTTTCGTCACCTACGTCGAACCGGTCACCCTCCCTGACCGGATCGACACGCCGACCGTGCTCTCCGTATTCCCGCGCGACATCAAACCGGAGCCGCGAAGCTACGCCGAGGCGTTCCTGAACGTTTGCGATTACGTGGAACACCGTGCCGGCGGCCACTTCGCAGCCTGGGAACAGCCTGAGGCTTACGCCGGCGACCTGCACCGAGCGGTCAAGCTGGGCGGCTGAGCACCTAGTCCTGATCGTGCCGGTCGAGGAACTCCAGCACATCCGTCTCGTCGACGCCGGGGAAGCCGCCGGTGGGCAGTGCGAGCAGGACATGGGAGTGCGCCCGCGCCGACGGCCAGGCCATGCCCTCCCAGCGGGCCGCGAGGGCGGCGGGCGGCCGCTGGCAGCATTCTCCGTCGGGGCACGCCGAGGTGACCCGGGCCGTCGTCTCCCGGCCCCGGAACCAGCGCGAGTGCTCCCTGGGCACCCCCAGTGTGATCGCGAAGCCGCGCTCGCGGCCCGGATCGACCTGTGCGACGCACCAGTAGGAACCCGACGGAGTGTCGGAGTACTGGCACAGCGGGCTGAACCGGTCGGCCGCCGCGAAGACCTGGCGGCCGGACCACAGCCGGCACATCCGCTGGCCTTCTATCGCCCCGCTCTCGTCGGCCGGGAACAGCACGCCGTCGTTCTCGTAGGCCTTGTAGATGATGCCGCTCTCGTCGTTCTTGATGAAATGACAGGGCAGCCCCAGGTGGTGAGTCGCCAGGTTGGTCAGGCGATGCGCAGCCATCTCATAGGACACCGAGAACACGTCCCGCAGGTCCTCGACCGACAGGTCCCGGCCGTCCTTGGCGCGGCGCAGGAACGCGGCGGCCGGCTCCTCGGGCATCAGCACCGCGGCTGCGAAGTAGTTCGCCTCGACCCGCTGGCGCAGGAACTCGCCGAAGTCGGCCGGCGCGGCGTGACCGAGGACGAAGTGGCCGAGGGTCTGCAGCAGCACCGCCCGGGGAGTATGCATGCCCAGCGACTCCTGCCGCAGGTAGATGCGGTGGTTGCGCAGATCAGTGACTGACCGGGCCGAGCGGGGCAGGTCGGGCGCGTACCGGACCGAGAACCCGTGCTGGCTCACCACCGACAGCAGCATGCCCTGCGATAGCGCGCCGCCGGAGTACCCCGCTGCCGCCAGCGCCGCCGAGGCGGCCTGCTCGATCGAGGCGAAGTAGTTGCCGCGCTCGCGCATCATCTGCCGCAGCCCGGCGTTGGCCGTCCTGGCCTCCTCCGGCGTCGCGGCTGGCCGGTCCTGTCGCCTGCCGAGCTCGGCGTGCAGGGCCAGCAGGTGCTCGATGACGTCGCTGGGCAGCCGGGCGCCGACCCGCAGTCGCGGCAGGCCGAGCCCGGCAGCGGCCGGGTCGCGCTGCGCCTGCTCCAGCGCCAGCTCCAGCTGGGCCCGGCGGCTGGGCGGCTGGCGCCGCATCAGCTCCTCGGCCGGCACGCCGAGTGCCCGCGCCAGTGCGTCGACCAGCGACAGCTTCGGCTCCCGGTGCCCGTTTTCCAGCAGCGACAGGGCCGATGAAGCGCGCCCGACCCGTTCGCCGAGCTGGGAAAGCGTCAGCCCCCGGGCCCGGCGCACGTGCCGGAGCCGCTGGCCGAAGATGCGCGGGTCCAGGCCGCGGTCGCCGGGCCCGGACTCTGACTGCGGCGCCTCATCAGACGTGAAACTTTGCATTTATTGACCATAGCGCAATTCTTGAGCTAATTGAGCCAGAAAAATGCTTGTTATTACTGGACTGTTACCGCAAGCTGTCTGTATACCCGCATGCGAAGACGGCAGCGGGCTGACCGTAATCAGCAGCAGGAGGATCCCGTGACCGACCGTCGCCCCGAGGGTGCCCGAACCGGCAGCACGTCCATCGATGAGCAGGCAGCCGCGCTGGCGCGCCAGTGGGCAGCGGATTCCCGCTGGGCAGGTACCGAGCGCAGTTACAGCGCCGCTGACGTTATCCGGCTGCGCGGGTCGGTGCAGGAGGAACACACGCTCGCACGGCTCGGCGCTGAGCGGCTGTGGTCACTGCTGAGCCAGGACGGGTACGTTGCCACGCTGGGCGCGATGACTGGCAACCAGGCCGTCCAGCAGGTCCGGGCGGGCCTGCAGGCTATCTACCTGTCCGGCTGGCAGGTGGCCGCCGACGCCAACACCGCCGGCCAGACCTACCCGGACCAGAGCCTGTACCCGGTCAACTCGGTGCCCCAGGTGGTCCGCAGGATCAACAACGCGCTGGTGCGCGCGGACCAGATCACCTGGTCCGAAACCGGCGGGGCGGGCGCGCCGCACTGGCTGGCGCCGATCGTCGCCGACGCCGAGGCCGGCTTCGGCGGCGCGCTGAATGCTTTCGAGCTGATGAAGTCGATGATCGACGCGGGCGCCGCCGGCGTGCACTGGGAGGACCAGCTGGCCGCCGAGAAAAAGTGCGGCCACCTGGGCGGCAAGGTGCTCATTCCGACCGGCCAGCACATCAAGACGCTGACCGCGGCGCGGCTGGCGGCGGACGTCTGCGGGGTGCCGACGCTCATCATCGCCCGCACCGACGCCCAGGCCGCGACGCTGCTTACCAGCGATATCGACGAACGCGACCAGCGCTTCGTGACCGGCGAGCGGACCGGCGAGGGCTTCTACCGGGTGCGCGGCGGCATCGAGTCGTGCATCGCCCGCGGGCTGGCCTACGCGCCGCATGCCGACCTTCTGTGGATGGAGACCTCCACCCCCTACCTGGCGGTGGCGCGCGAGTTTGCCGAGGCGATTCACGATGTGTATCCGGGCCAGATGCTGGCCTATAACTGCTCGCCGTCCTTCAACTGGCGCGCGCACCTGGACGAGGGCACCATCGAGAAGTTCCAGCGCGAGCTTGGCGAGATGGGGTACAAGTTCCAGTTCATCACCCTGGCGGGATTCCACGCGCTGAACCAGTCGATGTACAGCCTGGCCCGCGGCTATGCCGAGGAGGGCATGCCTGCTTACGTCCGGCTGCAGGACGCTGAGTTCGCCGCCGAGGCCGACGGCTACACCGCGACCCGCCACCAGCGCGAGGTCGGCACCGGCTACTTCGACCTGGTGACGTCCGCCATCGCCCCGGACGCCTCGACGACCGCGCTGGCGGGATCCACCGAAAGCGAGCAGTTCGCGGCAGCCCACTGACCAAGCAGGCCCAGCGCCCACCTTTGTTGCAGCGCCGGGATGCGGCAGCGGAGATGTGCGCCGCCGCTGTCGCAAGTAACCTAGAGACCGCCGGCTACAGCCCGGTCCAGCGCGGTTAGCGCCGGCCTTAGCAGGATCGGACGGGAAGGGCAGCGATGAGTGAGTTTGACAGCCTGAAGAACGATGCTGAGAACCTCGAGCAGCAGCACCCCCAGGAGGGTCAGCAGGACGCCGAGAAGAAGTTCGGCCAGGACCAGTCCGGCGGCCAGCAGGACCAGTACGGCGGCCAGCAGGACCAGTCCGGCGGCCAGGACCCGTACGGTCAGGGCCGGTCCGGCGGCCAGCAGGACCAGTCTGGCGGTCAGGACCAGTCTGGCGGTCAGGACCAGTCTGGCGGTCAGGACCAGTACGGCGGCCAGCAGGACCAGTCCGGCGGCCAGGACCAGTACGGTCAGGGCCGGTCCGGCAGCCAGGGACAGTAGTACTCAGGTAGCCGGCTGGTGTCGTCAGCGGACGCGGGAATGAGCTGGCGGCACCAGTCGGCGGGCGGCGACCCGGGCCCGGTTGAGCGGTTCCAGCAGCTCGTAAGTCCGGTAGGAGCCGCGCTCGATCAGCCGGAACTTTGCTCCCCGCGCGCCCGGCGGCAGCCGGTAGCCAGGCGGCCGGTAGCGGGTGAAATCGGCGTGCATCCGGGCGAAGAACTGCCTGCGCAGCCGCCGCGGCACGAGGCCGCCGCTCGGTCCTGCCTTGCTGCCCGCGGTCTGCAGCACCGTGCTGTAATGCCAGATCGCGCGCTCGAACAGCGCCGCGGCGAGCGCTGGCGTGGCCGCGGCACCTGCGTCGGCTTGCCATTTTGCATAGTTGTCCAGTACCTGTCGGTAAGCAGCGAAGATCGCGAAATGGTCGGTGCTCGTGGTGGTCATGAAAGAACCGGGGCGCCTGCGGCGGTAGCGGTAGCAGACCCGGTCCAGCGCGCTGATCCGGCCGGCTGCCAGCAGCATCGCGCAGGTGATCGGCACGTCTTCGTGGATCCCGGCGGGAAACACCGCCCCCACTCCGAGCAGGAAACCGCGGCTGATTACCTTGCTCCAAGCGGTCATGGTCAGCGCGAGCAGCTGCGGCTGGCTGGCCACGGTAAACGTCCCGGCGGGCGCCGATCGCAGCAGGGCGGCGCCGGGGCTGGCGGCCGAGCTGCCGTCTGGGTAGAGATCCTCGTAGTCGATCAGCAGGACGTCGGGGTGATCCTCGGCGAGCCGCGCCGCGATGGCGCCGACCGCGCCGTCGGCGATGAGGTCGTCGCCGTCCACGTACCAGACATAATCGCCGGTGGCCAGCTCCAGGCCGGCGTTGCGCGCGTTACCCGGACCGCCGGGCCGGTCCAGCCGCAGCACCCGGAGCCGGGCGTCCTGGCGGGCGCGGGCTGCCAGGATTTCGCCGCTGCGGTCGGAGGAGGCGTCGTCGACCGCGATGACCTCGAGTTCCGGGCCGGCCTGGGCGAGGATCGATGTCAGGCAGCCGGGCAGGTAATCCTGGACGTTGCGAACGGGAATCACCACGCTGATCCGCAGTCCGGCGGGCGCCACAGACGTGCCCTCAGCGCAGTTCAGGCGAAGGCGCGGACGTGCCTGCGGCAGCAGCTGGCTGGCTGTCGTCCGGGCGGTCCATGCTGATCTTGCTCGGCCACCAGTTCCACCGGCCGAGTAGCACGACAGTGGACGGTACCAGCAGGGTGCGCACCAGGAACGTGTCCATCACGATGCCGAGCGCCAGGCCGAAGGCGATGTCCTGGAACTGGGTACCGCCTGCCCCGCCGCCGGCGACCAAGCCGAAAACGACGAAGGTGCCGGCCAGCACCAGCCCCGCTGAGGTGACCGTGGTTCCGGTGACGCTGATGGCGCGGGCCACGGCGTCGCGCAGCGGCAGTTTGTGGGCTTCCTCGCGGATTCTGGTCATCACCAGGATGTTGTAGTCCTCGCCGAGTGCCAGCAGGAACACGAACATCAGGAACGGCAAGTAGAACACCAGGCCGCCCTGGCCGCCGATCTTGATGAACAGAAGCACTGACAGGCCGAGCGCCGCCAGATAGGACAGGGCGACAGAGGCTATCAGGTAGAGCGGTGCTACCAGGCTGCGCAGTACCAGGGCGAGCAGCAGCCCGATTGCGAGGATGGCGATCGGGATCACCCGGCTCAGGTCGCTGTTGGAAATCGCGCTGATGTCGTAGAGAGCCGGCGCCAGGCCGCCGACGCCGCTGGCGGTTGCGCTGACGGCGGCACCGACCCTGCTGACGGCCGCGCGGATGGCCGGTACCGCGTCCAGCGCGGCGGTACTACCCGGGTCGGCCCGCAGGCCAGCCGAGAACTGCACGGTGCGGCCGTCCGGGCTGACGTAGTTACCGGTGGCCCGGTAGAGCTGGTAAACGCCGAGCGGCACCTTGCTACCGGGCGGGGGCGTCGGCGGCAGCCGCTTGGCCGGGCCGAGCAGTGCATGCAGCCTGGTGTAGTCCGCCGCCGGCAGCACCGGGCCCACCGGGTTCAGCGGACCGACGACCTGGGTGAACACTGGCTCCGCCTGGAGCCGGCTGGTGGCCGTGGCCAGCACGGCCGGGTTAGTCCACACGGGCTGACTGAACCGGAAGATAAGCGTCGTCGGGTTCGCCGACGACTGTGGGAAATGCCGTGCCAGCAGCGTGTTGCCGGCCGCTGAGTCACTGGCGGCTGGCGGCGTTGAGCTGCCGCCGAACCCTGAGGCGGCGTACCCCGCACTTCCCACCGCCAGGGCGCCGAATATAATCACCCCGAGGACCAGGGTAAGTGCGGGGCGCCGGACGATGCTGCCCGCGACCCGGCCCCAGACGCCGGTCTTGCCCGTGCCCTGGATGTCGAACGGCACCAGCTTAGGACGGCCGAACAACGCGCTGAAGACAGTGCGCTTCACCGCGATCAGGGACAGCCGGATTGACAGCAGGGCCGGCAGCAGCGTCAAGGCAGCCAGCAGCGTGACGCCGATGGCGATGGCGAACGGCAAGCCGAGGTTCGAGTAGAACGGAAAGCTGGCCACCAGCAAGGTCAGCACGGCGGCCACTACCGTCGCGGCCGAGAAGGTAATCGACTCGCCGACCCGGGTTACCGCGCGGACTAGCGCCTCCGTGGCCGGCTGCCGGGATCCGGCCAGGTCCCGCAGCAGGCTGCCGGCCATTCCGCTGGCGCCCGGATGCAGCCAGCCCCGGCCGTCGTCCCCGGCGCGCGGACTTCCGCCGGGGCGCAGCTCGTCCCCGGCGCGCAGTTCCTCCCGCGCCCGGAAGACCAGGAACAGTCCGTAGTCAGTGCCCGCGCCGAGTACCAGCACCACCATCAGGTACTGGGCGAGCGGGGACACCTGCAGACCGTGCCGGGCCGCCTCGGCGACAAGCGGCCCGGAGATTGCCACGGCGAAGATGGCGGGCAGGATCGTGGTAAGCGCCAGCGTCAGAGACCGGAAAATCAGCACGAGCAGCACGACGATGAAGAGCGCCGACAGGTCCTGCACCTTGTTGCCGGTGTTCCCGGTCGCCTTCTGCTGATCAACCGCGACGGCCACGTCACCGGCCAGATGGACCTTGACCCCGGCTGGCAGCCCAGCCCGGGCGATCTTGGCACGCAGTGCGTTGACCAGGTCAAGGTTGTGGTTCGGGTTACCGCCCCCCTGAATGGCCAGGACTAGCAGCTGCTCGGCCTGCCCGTCCGCGGAGCGGCCGATGTCCACCGTCCGCTGGACCGAGGGAGCGCTTGCCAGCCCCTGCTGCAGCGCGGTCAGCGCGGCCGCGTCGGCGGGGGTGAGGGGCGCCCCGGTGCGGGCGGCGACCACCGGCAGCGCGAGCAGGTTCGCGGTACCGAACGGAGCAGCCAGCCGCACCGCCTGCTCGACAGGTGCGCTCGCTGGCAGAAACTTCGTGTTGTTACTCTGAGTGACACTAGACAGGGCCGGCAGCAGCGCGACAGCAGCAACGGCGAAGGCTATCCAGGCCAGCGTCACGAACCACCGGAACCGGACGCTGAAGCCGCCGATAGCCCCGAAGACAGGATCCACGTGCACGGTGCCGAGCCTAACGCGAGCCGCGGCCGGCTGGCCGGCCGATATCGGCGTTCCGCGCACTCTGACGGCTGCCGGTGCATAACCTGCCGGTCAGGGCTGCCGAGGTTCCGGCCAGCGGCGGCGCGCAATTTTACCAGTTTCGTGCCGGACATGCCGGGCGGGGTGCTGGCCTTGGCGCCCCGCCGACAGCACACTGGGACTGGGGCGCTCCGAGCCTCGCCCCTGCGCGGCCGGGCAACGCGGAAAGGACGCCCATGCAGGAGCTGCGTCTCGTCGCGGTTAGCGAAGACGGTACTTACGCCATCCTTGCCGTACCTGGCCGGGGCAAGCGGTTCTCGCTGACCATCGATGACCGGCTCAGGACGGTCGCGCGAGGCCAGTTCTCACGGCTGGCACAGTACGAAATCGAAGTGGAGAACCCGTTGCGACCCAAGGAGATCCAGGACCGTATCCGAGCCGGGGAGACCGCCGACGAAATTGCCGATGCGGCGGGCGTGCCGATTGAGCGGGTCCGCAGATTCGAGGGTCCGGTGTTGGCTGAGCGGGAGTTCCGGGCTCAGGACGCGCAGCGGGTTACTGTCCGGAGTCAGGGCGATTCCGGGCCCGGGCCCAGGCTGGGTGACATCATCACCGAGCGGCTTACCGACGCCGGTGCCAGCACCGAGGACGTCCGCTGGGATTCGCGCAAGCGGGCAGACGGGAACTGGCAGATCGAACTGCGCTTCACGATCGCGGGCCGGCCGCAACTGGCCGAGTGGGTATTCGATCCGCGCCGCAGGCATGTGACGCCCGCCGATGATCAGGCTGTCCGGCTGTGCCTGCCGGAAGCGGAGTGGCCGGCACCCCGCCTTGGCCCGGGCGGCGGCCCGGTCAGCGCCACCGTGACCCCGATCGGCTCCCGGCTGGGGCAGCCGGAGCGGCACCCCGGCTTGCGCGCGGATCAGGACTGGCGCACGGCACGCAGCGCGGCTGACGGAACGCAGCCGACGGCGCCGTCCGCCGCGAGCCAGTCGCGGCCCGGCCCGGCTGCCGCCCGGAACCCAGCTGCCGTCGCACCGCCGGCTGCTGCCGAGCCGGCCGCGGCGTATGCCGGGCCGCCCGCAGCTGCGGGACCGCTGGTCACGGCTGAACCCGCCGGCGTCAGCCCGGCGCCGTCCGCGGCCTACCGTGAGACAGACCGAGAGACGGAGGAGCCCGTGATTCCCGGTTCGGCCGAGGATGAGGGCTCGTCCCGGTCTGCCCGCAAGGCCCCCGGCGGCCGGTCTCGGCGCGCGTCAGTACCATCATGGGACGAGATCATGTTCGGGAATTCACGGCAGCCTGACTAGTTGCCGGACGGAAATTACGAACAGGCGCCTGACGGGACCTCCCGCAGCGGGCGACGGCAGTCAAACTAAGGCCGCGACTCCTGTCGTTTATAACAAACTGGGCTACAAAGCCGCGTAAACTTGCTAAGTACGTGCAGGGGGCGATAGCGGCCCGCCGCATGACCTGCTCAGGGTGGAGCAGAATCACTGTCGAGGCGACCAGTCTCGGACAGAACCAGGGTGGCTGCCATTTATCGGGGGAAGCTCGCGTCAATGGCCGCGCGGGTTTGCCGTCGCCGCCTTCCGCCATGTCGTTCTGGACGGTGTGATGATCAAGGTATTGCTGGGTTTCGCTGCACTCGTGATCTTGATCGTTTTGGCTGTGCTCCTCGTGCAACGGTACCTGCGCGGGGGTCGCGGGGACGACTTCGACGACCTGCCCGAAGAACGCGGTCGAGGGTCGGCGGCCCGCGGTAACCGGGGCCCCGACCGTCATCAGGACAGTCGGCGGCCCGCCAATGATGCCCGGTACCGGCGCCAGGAGCTTGGCGCGGACGACGGTTACCGGGCTGACGACGGGGACCGGGAAGACGGGTTCGAGCTAGACGAGCAATTTCCTGCTCGCAGTGTGCCGACGGCGCCGCTGCGGCAGCCGGAGTCCGGTGACGCCGGTAGCGGCGGCCGCGATGCGCGAAGCCGCCGCGGCGCGACGGCAGCCGGGCACCGGACGGCCGGCCGCAGCAGCGGGCGTGTTTCCGATGAGAACCCGCCGCGCCGCGCAGACGGCGTCTCGCGGCGCGAGTCCGCTCGCAGGCCGTCCGGCTCGCGGCCCGGTCTGGCCAGCTCTCAGGCCAATGCCGAGACGATGGTGCACAGCGCCGAGACGACGCAGCACAGTGGCCCGGACAGGAACAGTGGCCCGGACAGGATCCAGCCTGGTCGCGCGTATGCACAGCCTGGCCGCGACGACAGCCAGGGCTCAGGTCGGCCGAGGACGCCCGCGCCGCGCGCGGCCGGCTCACGGCCCGCCAGCTCGAGATACCGGCGGCGCGCCGATGCTGACGGCGACTGGCCGGTAACTGACTGGGACTCGATGTCCGATGTCGATTACTGGGCAGAGCTTTCCTCGGGCCGGTCGCTCACCGGAACTGCCCAGGCCGCAGCGCCGGACCGGGGCGGCCGTGCTGAGACCGGTTACCCGGCCGGCCGCGGCGACGCTGCCGGGCCGACGACCAGGCAGGCCGCCACTGCCGCGGACGGCCCGCAGCGATCCGCCGGGCTGGTCCGTGCACCCGCCGCTGCCGATAACGTCACTGCTAACTTCACCGCTGCTAACTTCACCGCTGCCCCGGTAATGACTCCGAGGACTCAGCCGGGAACACCGCGGGACCTGGCCGGAAGAGCCAGCGAGCAGCGGTCCGCGGCAAGCCACGCCGACGGCCATTATGTCGGCCCGCAAGCGTATCCGGGCCTGGACCCGCTGACCGCCCCGGCCGCGGCCGGGGCGCGATACCCGGCGTCATACGGCGAGCAGACCCAGCAGTTCACCAGGTACGACAGCTACGACCGTGCTGACGGTTACAGCGACTACGACAACGGCGACCGGGCCCGCTCGGGATCGGCTGGTCCAGGGTCGTCAGGCTCGGGGTCGGCTGGCGCTGGCTCCGCCGGTAACCGGCCGCCCTCCGGCGGCCCGCCGACGGACGAGCTCGGCCTGCCCCTGCATAAGACATTCTCCGCCGCCGAGCCGGCCGCCGGCTTTTCTCGCGTTCCTGACTCGGGCCGCCAGGTCCCAGCGCCGGCATATCCGCCGTCCGGCCGTCCCTCGTCCGGTTACCTGACCTCCGGCTACCCGTCCGCGGCTTACCGCGATCAGGCCTACCCGGAGCCTGCCTACCGCGATCAGGCCTACCCGGAGCCTGCCTACCGTGAGCAGGGCTACCCGGAGCCTGCCTACCGCGATCAGGCCTACCCGGCGCCTGGCTCTGCCTACCCGGCTGGATACACGGATGCGGTTTCCCCGCAGTACCCGTCCCGCCAGTACCCGGCTGAGCCTTACTCCACCCACCCCTACGACTTCGACCGGTCAGGTCCGTACTCGGCATATCCAGCCGACTACCCGGAGTACGGCGGCTCCGCCGAGTGAGCTCGGCGCAGGCGGCTCCGGAGAGAGCTGCATCGTCGCTGCACCTGGGCTGGATAGACCGGGGTCTTGACAAGACCGGCGGCTGCGGGCAGACAATATGACGACGTCAGCAAGGCAGGTGACATGCAGAACGGTGCCCGGAGTCCGGTGCGGGACCATGCCCGCAGTTACCATCTGCACCGGCTCTCGACCGCGCTCGACACCCGCGGCTTTCACTCCACGGTCAAGACCAGTTACCCGGCCGCATTGCGGGTCTTCATACCGGGCGCGGACATGCTCGCTGAGAGCATCGACTGCTTCCCCGGCACCGACGGTGACGGTCAGCTCTGCTGGTTTTACCGCTGGTCCTGGGGTGAAGTCCTGCATGATGCGGCCGACCCGCCGGGCGCCGCGGCGAAAGTCGCGGAGGTACTTGCCGCCCGGTAACCGCACGCCGCCCGGCGATTGCCGGCGCCAGGTTACTTGGGGGGCTGGTGACAGTGCTGTCAGGAGCGCCATTGGGTGTCTGGGCTTGGTCTGAGCGTCGGCCGCGGTCAGAGATGATTCCCGAGTAAGGATCCAGTTGCCCCCGCACGGCGACCGCGCCGCCGAGCCGCCCGGTGACGTCGCCCGAACCTAACGCAGGATGCCATCAAGACCATCCATAAGGGTTTGTGGACGCCTGTGGGGCTGGAGGCGGGTAGCGCTGTCAGCAATATCCGACCCAAATTCCCCCCGTTGCTACCGGACCCGGCGCTGCCGAACTCGCCGCGCCGGGCACGTAGCAATGCCCCCAGGTCGCAACTGCGACCCGGGCCGGGTGTCATTGTCGTGGTCAGGGACGGTCGAAGACGTCGTGGGTCCCGATGCGCCGCCAGACGATGTGCTGTTCGCCCGCCGTGACGCTGGGACCGTAGTGGAAGGTGGCGCGACCGTCGCCTGCCCAGGTCATCTCCCAGACGTCGTCATGGCCGACCAACTTCTTCACCCGCAGCCCTTTGCGGAACCTCTCGGCCCGCAGGTCGGCGACGAACTTCGCCACCGCCTGCTCGAACGCCCCGCGCTGCCCGGGAGTGAGCGTCTTGAGGTCGTGCAGGAAGCCGGGCAACGTCTCCCAGGTCGGCATCACACTGCCTTGAGCGCGGCCAGGAACTCCTCATCACTGTGGTAGACCGTGCCCTCGCCGGCGTCGGCTTCGGCTTCGGCCTCGGCCTCCTTGGCCTGCCACTGCGGGGTCCAGAACCACACCTGATCGCGGGGGATGACCGCGGCCGGGGTCAGCACCACCTTGCCGTCTTCCACGGTGAAGATCACCTCGTCTCCCTCGTTGAGGTCGGCCAGATGCCGGATCTCCCGGGGGATCGTGACTACCCCCTTGGTGCGGACCGAGCCCCGGGCGGGCGCGCTACGTACCATCCGCCCGTGGGAGGCGCCGGTTCCGGCGCCGGACTGCGTCATGTCCATCATGACCTCAGTATGACAGTCAGCAAGTCTGCTTGTCTGCCCTCCGGTTTGCGACCATCACCAGTTGCAGCGCACCACGTCCGGCGGGCGCGCCGGGCGTCGAACTCGGGCCGAGGCCGCGCCGCGTCGCCGTTGACGAGCCGACCGGGGGCTGCTGTACCCCCGAGAACGACACCACAAGACTCGGGCCGCCGAACCTCACCTCCGCGTGCAGGACTTCGGACAGCCGCGCACACGACTTCGCAAACTGCTGCCCAGACCACGCCCAGACGCCAATTGGGGCTCTTGACAGCATCCCTACTTAGCCGACCAGCCGCCGTCGATGGTGACCGACGACCCGGTTGCCATCCCGGCGGCCGGGCTGGCCAGCCAGACCGCGATCGCCGCCACCTCGTCCGGCTCCACGAGCCGCCGCACCGCGCTTTCCGCCAGCAGCACCTTGTCCAGCACCTCTTCCGCGGCAATGCCGTGCAGCCGCGCCTGGTCGGCGACCTGCTTTTCGACCAGCGGGGTCCGGACGTAACCGGGGCTGATGCAGTTGCTGGTCACGCCGCGCGGACCGCCCTCCAGGGCGATCACTTTCGACAGTCCTTCCAGGCCGTGCTTGGCGGCTACGTAAGCCGACTTGTACGGCGACGCCCGCAGTCCGTGTACCGACGAGATGTTGATGATCCGGCCGAAGCCGCAGTCGTACATGTGCGGCAGCGCTGCCCGGGCAAGCAGGAACGGTGCCTCGAGCATCAGCGCGAGGATTCGCCGGAACACGTCGGGCGGGAACTCCTGCACCGGCGCGACATGCTGGATACCGGCGTTGTTGACCAGGACCTCCACGTCCAGCCGCAGCGTCTCCAGCGCCGCGACGTCGGTCAGGTCAACCGCCCACGACTCGCCGGCTACCTCGTCCGCGACCGCTGCCGCGCCCGCCGCGTCCAGGTCCGCCGCGATAACGTAAGCGCCCGCCGCGGCCAGTGCCCGCGCGCAGGCGGCGCCGATGCCGCTGGCAGCGCCGGTCACGAGTGCCCTGCGACCTGCTAGCGGCTGCGCCAGCCCGGTCGTTCCCTGCGGCGAATCTGGCACAGACGGCTCCCTAAGTCGATTTATCGCCTTACTTCAGGCCGGGTCACGCCGGGATGTCCGCCTGTGTCTCCAGTGCGGCCGCCCGGATCTCCCGGTGGGCATAGCCGGTGGCGCGAAGTTCCTCGTCGGAGGCATGCTCGAGCGACATCAGCGAGTTATCGGCGCCGGGCATTGCCTGCAGGATCTCATCCAGCTTGCGCTGGGTCGCCTCCTGCTGCCGCGCCTGGGTGTGCTGGATGACGAAGACCATCGCCAGGGTCAGTGCCGCGACCAGTGTCTGGAAGATAGTCTCCAGCCGGCCGGGAAATCCGATAGCGAGGCTGACGATGACCCACAGCAGGTCGGCACTGAGCACGATCATCGCCGTCAGCGACCGCGAAGACTGCCGGTCGGCGCTAAACAGGATGCGGCTGCCCAGCGACCGGGACCGGCGAGGCGGAAGTGGCGTGGACATGTCAGTGCTGAACCAGTCCGGGAGACCAGCAATTCCGCCGTTAGCCCGCGGCGTCGCGGGGCGCACTGCGCTGCCGGTCCGCGTCCGCGCCGCGGGCGGGCGCGGCACCGGCTCCGGGGCCGGATTGAGCACCCGCTTGCACGGGGCCGCTGCCCGCTTCGGCGGCCGTCCCGGTGCCCGCTTTGGCCTCCGCCGTGCCCGCCTCGGTCGCTTCGGGGCCCGGCTCACTGCCCGCTTCGGTGTCGGACGCCGGCGGGCTGACCTCGTCCGGCGTCTCCGGAGTCTGACTGGGGGCGGGATCGCCCGGCGGCCGGTCGGTGTAGGTCACGGTGACCTGCTGCTCCTCCCGGCGCTGGTTCTGCAGGGCCTGCAGTGCCATGCTGGCGCGGTCTGCCTCGGTGAGCGGCGGCTGGACGATCGAGCGCGGCCATAGCCGCCGCGACAGCACCACGTTGATCTCAGCCGCGTACACCGTGACCTCAACGCCGAAATACATCCAGGCAATCAGGCCGAGCATGATCCCGAAGATCCCGTACACCGAGTCACTGTGGATGTAGTGCTGCAGCAAGAAGGCGCCCAGTACCTGCAGCAGCGTCCAGCCGATCCCGCCGGCGACCGCACCGGGAACCAGCTGGCGCAGCGGGACGCCCTTGGGGGTCAGCACCCGGAAGGCGGCCAGGTACATGCCGATGTTGGACACGACGACGAGCAGCTCTGCCAGTGCCGCGACGAGCACTGACTTGTGGCCGTACGCTGTCAGGCTGTTCAGCAGCGTGGAGACGATCATCCCTAGTCCCAGGACGCCCAGAAACTGGGCAGCCCGGCCCAGTCGCTGAAAGTAGCCGGGCCGCGCCGGGCCGGGCAGGTTCCAGACCTGCTCCATGGTGAACAGCCCCGCCTGCGCCAGTCCGCTGGCTCCCCAGAGCAGACCCAGCAGGCCGATCAACAGGCCGATCGTGCTCGAATGATGCAGCTGATGGACGTTGCCCGTCAGCTGTTTCCCCACCACCGGGAAATCCCTCTTGACCACGCCCTGCACGCTGGTCAGAACCGCCTTGTTGTCGGCGGCGACGATCCCGAGCCCGGTAAACAGGACCAGCAGCAGCGGGAACGTGGCCACCAGCGCCGAGTGAGCCAGGTTGCCTGCCAGCGAGCCGCCGTTGTCATCGCCGTATTTCTTGATCACCCCGAAGACGAAGCCGGCGGCGGTGTTGTCCTGCTGGGCCTTGTCTACCCGGCGTATGACCCGCTCGATCGGGTTCACTTGCTGCCGCCTTCCGTTTCGCCGCCGGGGGGCCCGATGGTCACCAGGTGCCCGGCGACGGGGGGTCGCCAGGTCCCGCGGCGCCGGGAATGCCGGCGGCGCGCCAGGTGCCGCGCGGACAGCGGCGACGTAGCCGCAGCCGCATTCCGCGCGTCAGCGCCGGCAGGCTCGCCCTGTCCTCGATCAGGCGCAGCACCGAGGCGCGGTCGGGGCACGCTGAGCACAAAGGGTATCCGGCCAGCCCGGACATGTGGCATCAGACGGTCGATTGCCGACGGGAAGACGCCAACGCGAACCGGATATCTTTTCGCATGCCTGGCGGCGAAGCCGTCGCATTTGCCGTCGCCCATTTGCAGCTGGCTGGCATGCGAGCTAGGTGATGGTGCCCGGGGCAGCTGACTGACCGGCACGGTGCTGGGGGGGGTACCCGCTCCCCGTCGGAACCTGGCTGATCACGTCCGCCAGAAATGTAACCGGCCCGGGCCCGCGGCGGGCGGCCGCAAGCAGCGGGAGAAAAGAACGGCACGTTGCCCTGGCGGCCGTGCGGGCGGCCCGGCAAATGCGCGGGCCGCCCGCCGGCGGGTCGTCAGCTGCGGAAAGCGTCCTTGATCTTCTCGCCGGCCTGCTTGACATTGGCTACCTTCTGGTCGCCCTTGCCCTCAGCCTGCAGGTCGTCGTCGCCGGTTGCCGCGCCGATCTTCTCCTTGGCCTGGCCCTTGATCTCGTCGACTTTGTTGTTCGTCTTGTCCTCAGCGCTCATGCCGAACCTCGATTCTCCGGTCGCATGCGGCGTCGCCTGCGCGCCGGTACGGGTGCCTACCCACTGACACTCCCCCAGTATCGCGCCTGCACACCTCGCCCCGTTAACCGGGCGCGCAGCTGCGCCGTCCCGCAGCTAGCGACCGCTCAGCGCGCGCCGCAGCAGCAGGCCGCCGGCGACCTCGAAGAGGCCCATCACCGCGAACCAGATGCCGGTCAGGGTGGCGAGGAAACTGACTGAGGACTCCGGCGCCGCCGCGACCGTGACTCCGGCGATGATGCTCACCACGCCGAAGACGATCCACCACGCCCGGCCTTCCCGGACGCTGCCCGAAATACCCCCCGATGAGACTCGCCATGCCCTGGACAATCCAGGTGATGCCGATGAAAAGCCCGATAACGGCCCTGGTCAGGTGCAGATGCCGGATCAGGATGACGCCGATGACCACGAAGAGCAGGCCGGCGACTCCGAGCCAGACACGGTGCAGTTCCCTCGGGTCGAAGACCCGGATCAGGTGGAAGATGCCGGAGAAGATCATCAGCACACCGAGCAGGACGGCAATCAGGTTCAGCGATCCGGTCGGGTGAAAGGTGACGACGAGCCCGAGAACGAGGGTAAGCGCCCCGATGAGCACCGCCGGCTGCCACGCACCGGCCAGTACCTGCGGCGGCAGTACCTGCGGCGGCAGTACCTGCGGCGGCAGTACCTGCGGCGGCAGCACACCTGACGGTGACTGCCGCTCGCTGTGGATGTTAGACATTGTCCCCCTCCGTTGCCGTGGCCGCGCACGGATGTGCGGCAGCCGGGACGGCTCGTCTCGCGCGGCCGCCGACCTGCGTCGCGGCTACCCCTGGTGACTTCGGACGCTGGCCGTTCCGCGGCCGGGATCTTCCCCCGTGACAGGGAGTCCTGACGTTGGCCATTGCCGCACTCGTGCTGTGAATGCTCACCGCGCTGCTCGCAAGCCGCGCCTGACCGCGGCGGCTCAGGCCGGAGCGATGGGGGTCGGGGAGAGCGGCTCGGAACCCGATTCGCGCAGGTCCGCGGGCGAGCCGACAATGAGCGGATCTGGCTGGCCGACGACGGAGTCATCCTTGCCGTCGTAGTCGAACCCGGCCAGCAGGCTGCGCATGGCCTCCAGGCGGGCGCGCTTCTTGTCGTTGCTCTTGACCACCGTCCACGGTGCCTCGGGGGTGTGGGTATGCCGGAACATCGCGGCTTTCGCCTCGGTGTACTCATCCCACTTGTCGATCAGGGCGATGTCCGTGGCGCTGAGCTTCCACTGGCGGACCGGGTCGATCTGCCGGATGGCGAACCGGGTGTGCTGCTCGCCGGGCGTGACAGAGAACCAGAATTTCGTCAGCGAGACGCCGTCATCGATCAGCAGGCGCTCGAATGCGGGCGCCTGCCGCAGGAACGTCTCATACTGATCCTGGCTGCAGAACCCCATTACCCTCTCAACGCCCGCCCGGTTATACCAGGAGCGGTCAAAAAGGACGACCTCCCCCGCCGTTGGCAGGTTCGCCACGTAGCGCTGGAAAAACCACTGGTGCCGCTCGCGCTCAGTGGGCACGTCCAGCGCGACGACCCGCGCGCCGCGCGGGTTCATGTGCTCCAGGAAGCGCTTGATCGTGCTGCCCTTGCCCGCCGCGTCACGGCCCTCGAAGACCACGACAATCCGGCGGCTCGTGTCCTGGACCCAGTACTGCAACTTCAGCAGCTCGACCTGAAGCTGCCGCTTGGCGTGATCGTACGTCTCCCGGCTCAGACGCTCAGCGTAGGGGTAATCTTCCCGCCAGGTATCCACCACGCTGCCGTCAGCCCGGCGCAGCACCGGGTCGTCCTCGTCCGTGTCGTCCACCCACACACCGAGTGGCACCACGCTGCTCATGCCGCGGCCGTTTTCCGGCAATCCGGCAGTGCCCGTCATATTTCTTCCTGAGTCATGCTCACTTCCTATCAGGGGCCGCGAACCGCAACCTGGCCAGCCGGTAAATGGGCGCTCACGGCGCAGTTCCTCGCGGGCGATCGTCCGGCGGTGCACGGCGTCCGGCCGCCGACAATGCGCAGGACGCTAGCCGTTGCTCACCCGGTTCCTCAGTCCGGTCCGCCGCATACCGTCACGCTGTGACGGTGGCCACCACGTAACGGCAGGCAATACGAAAGGCGCCCGGATCCTGGTTAGCTTCGGCGAACAGCTCAGCGAGGTCGTCTCGGACATGCTCCCACCGGCCCGACGGCTCCAGCAGCTCGCGAGCCGCGACCCAGCCAGGATGATCGGCAAGCTCCGCATCGGCATACGCCTCCGGCGAGGAGGCAGCGAACGTGAGTGCATGATCATATGTTGCGACGGAGAATCCGTACGGCGCGAGCAATCTCCTCAGCGACGCGGGACTGTGCCACGCGAACAGCACGCTGCCCGGGGCACTATCGCGCACGCCGGCAACCAGGCTGGCACGCAGCCGGGCCTGATCGGCAAGGGCGCCCTCTCGCAGCCAGGCCGAGAACGCGATCCGGCCGCCGGGCCTGAGCACTCGCGCGATCTCGGCTACTGCCGCCGTCGCATCCGGAGCGAAGATCAGGCCGAACACTGACACGATCGCGTCGACCGAGCAATCCGGGACCGGCAGGTCGTCGGCGCTGCCGAGAACGAACTCGGCGTCAAGGCCGTCAGCTGCCGCGGCTGCTCGCGCGACCTCAAGGAGTCGCGGCGCAGGATCGACGGCGATCACGCGCGCACCCCGGCTGGCCGCGATCATCGTGGCATTGCCGGTGCCACAGCCCAGGTCGAGGACGACCTCGCCCGGCCAAGGCGCCAGGTGATCGACGACGATCCCGGCGGCGGGCTGCAGTTGCGCCGCGAGGTGCTCGTAGTGACCGAGGCTCCAGTCCACCGGCCAGATCCTAACCTCACTCGGCGGCGAGTACGTGCGGCGCTCGGAGGGACTCGAACCTCCAGCCTTCTGACGCTTCTATGTTTGTCAGGGGCTTGTGAGCGGTGTCATTGACTGGGTGAGCTGCCGGTAGAGCTCGCGGGCGATGTATCGCTTGAGGCAGCGGCGGATTTCTCGTGGTGTCTTGCCTTCGGCGGTGCGCCGGGTGATGTAGGCGCGGGTGCGGGGGCAGCTGCGTATCCGGGATACGGCGATGGCGTGGATGGCGCGGTTGAGTGCCCGGTCGCCTCCGCGGTTGAGCCGGTGCCGGATGGTCTGGCCGCTGCTGGCGGGGATCGGGCTCGTGCCGCTCAGGGCGGCGAACGCGGCCTCGCTGCGGCAGCGGCCAGGGTGGGAGAAGCTCATGATGGCCTGGGCGGCGCTGACCGGGCCGACGCCGTAGCGGCTGGTGAGACCGGGGGCAAGGTCGTCGACGATGGCCTGCATTTGTGCGCGGTTGTCCTTGAGCTGCTGCCGGGCCTGGCGTATCGCGAGTGCGAGACGGCGGATCTCGGCCTGGCGGACGGCCTGCGCGCGGCCGGCGTGATCGGGGAGCTCGCGTGCGATCAGGCCGGCAAGGGCCGCCTGGGTCAGGGCGGTGCGGGCGGCCTGCCTGTCGGTGTCCTCTCCGGCCAGCAGCAGGGCGCGCAGCCGGCTGGCCTGCGCGGTGCAGGTTACGGTGATCTCCTGGCGCGCGACCAGCAGGATGCGCAGTGCTTCCCGGTCGCCGTCGGCGCGCGGCACCGGAAGCCGGCTCGCGTCCAGGCGCAGCGCGGCCAGCACCGCCAGGTGAGCATCGATGGGGTCGGACTTGCCCTTCCCGCGGCGCTGGCTGCGGCTGGGCTGCTCGCACTCCAGCACCAGCAGGCCAGCGGCGGCCAGCGCCCGCGCCAGCCCGATCCCGTAGCTGCGGCTGCCCTCGACCGAGACTGCTACCCGCGGACCGGGCGCCGCCTCGGTGATGGCGGCCAGCAACTGCGTGAACCCGGCGCTGTCATTGCTGATGCGCAAGGTCGTGACCGGCTTCCCGGCCGCATCGGCGATCTTCGCCTCGTGGCTGTCGCGGTGGGTGTCGATCCCGACGACGGCGTCTGCTACCTCTGCCAGCATGGTCATAAGGCCTTGTGTCTCCTTCCAGGGCTAGGGCCTGAGTCGGCACCGGCCTGGGTGGAGTCACCGCGCGGCACATCTGTGACGGGTCACGCCCTTCGGCGGACAGGCTTCTGATCAGGCCAGCAAGGTGGGCCAGGCCGGTGCCGGCGACCCGGGGACAGGTCTGAAGAAAGGCACGCGAACAGCGGCCAGATCCGTAGCGAGTCACCCGGCCCGCCGGAACCGATCCTGGCGGCAATCCACCCAGGACCGCCGGGAACGACACTCACAGATCCGTAGCACGATTCCGGCCGTCCAGCGTCGTCCACAACCGCCGGATTCACCAGCTTGCACTGCCTGCCGACTGCGAGTTGCTCCAGCGACTCCGTGCCTGCAGCATCCGTCGCAGGACGGACCGGAACCACGCGGCCGTGCTGGCCCGCCAGGCAGGAGGCCCACCGGCTCCTGTTGCTGCGCGATGCGGAGCCGACGCGCATTCTGGCCGGGCCGGAGAAGGGAAGCGTCTGTAACGTCAGCGGCAGCTGCCCCGGCAATGATGCGATGACTAGATTAAGTAGTCATCGTGCGACGAGGCCTTCGATCGCTGGGCGGCCCGCTTCCTGCCTGCTGGCTATCACTTCCGCGGACTACGGCGGCCTCCAGGCCCAGGAGCAGTAGGGCAAGGACAGCGACCTTCAGGAGTGGTCAGGCGGCAAGGCCGCCGTCAGTGTGGACCCTCGCCGGATGCCCGGCTTCCTGGTGGTACAGGGTACGGGCCACTGCCCTTTAACTCAGGACTTCCGTCTCGGCCGGCCTGCGTTGGTTGCCGGTGGTGACCTGTTCCCGTTGCATCCGAGCTTGCCCAGTCCGTTGCTAGCTATCCGCGTTAGCAAGCTCGGCTCGGCTAGGCGCGCCTGACGGTGCCGTGGCAGTTCTTGAGACGCGCTAGCTCAGTGATGGTCAGGCAGGATGGTCGCCGAGAAGCTGATGTCGTTGCCGGGCACGAAGGACAACGCTCTGACTGGCGGCCGCACCGCCCGCCGGGTCTACTCCCGCAGACCCGCTAGCTCGACCGCGGAGCCGCGCATGGTCCGCGCGGACGTGATCACCGCCGCGAGCACCCGATGACGGCGCAGGTGGCGGTGATCGCGCCGACCGCCGCCCAGGGCAGCGAGACGGGGAAGCTGCCGATCAGGCCGGTCAGGTCAAGCAGCATGACGATCAGCACCGGCAGGGCGCTGGCCACGGCCACGATCGCGCCCAGGGCGACCCCGGCCAGCGACTCCGCGGTGACGTATCCGAGGATCTGCCCCTTCGTCACCCCGGCCAGGTTGAGCGCGGCCAGCTCCCGGCGCCGTCCCGAGGCGGCCATCACCATCGTGTTCGCGATGGCGATCAGCGAGTAGGCCAGCGCGATCCCGAGGACCAGGATCGTGGTGCTGCGGCTCTGCTCGTGCGACGCGGCCCGCATCGCGCTCACCTGCCGGGCACGGTTGATGACCGTTGCGGGCTGGCCCGCGACCGCGGCCAGCAGCGCCTTCCCGACCGCCGCGCGGTCCGCGCCGGGCGCCACCTGCACGTCCGCCCGGCTGGGCGCGGCCGTTCGCACGACTTCGCTGCTGACATAGCACAGGTCGCCGGCCAGCCCGGAAGCGACGATCGCGGTCAGGACCACGTTCCGTCGGGTTCCGTCCGGCCCCCATACCGCCAGCCGCATGCCCGCCCGCAGCCCGTCGGCCCGCGCGCCCTTCCCGTCCACGACCAGGGAACCGGGGCCAAAGCCGCGCAGCGAGCCGGCCAGCACCGCCGGGTGCTCGACGCCGGGCAGCCCGCCGGCGCTCACCGCCTGCGCGTTGAAAAGGTCGATGAACGCGCCGCCGCGGGTGCCGACGTACAGGGGGATGTCCTGCACCGGGATGGCCTGCGCGCCGTGCACCTGGCGCAGCGCGGCGACCGTGGCGGCGGTCAGGGAATCGCCGCCGGCGGGCACCACGACGTAGTCGGACCGGTTGACCCGGGTCGCCTGATAGGTCAGCGCGCTGGTGGCGTTGTTCTGCTGGACGAAGAAGGCCGAGGTGATGCCCACGGCGATGATGGCCGATCCGGCCACCGCCGCGGTCCGCCGCGCGGCGGTGGTGATGTTGGACCGCACGATCATCGAGCCGGGCCAAGCCGCGCCAGCGGCCAGGTCGCCAGCCGGGCCAGCGGTGTCAGCACCGCCGGCGCCAGGAGCGCGAAGGCAGCCACGAACAGCAGCGGGACCTCGATGGTCTTGCGCGGGTTGGTCAGCTCGAACGGCGCCGAGACCAGGGTGGCCACGGCGAAGTACAGCGCTGTGGCCAGGCACGCGACGCCGAGCAGCCAGCGCAGCGGCGTCATCACCCGCCGGTCGACCGCGGCGTCGCGCAGGGCCTCGATCGGCGCGATGCGGCCGGCCCGCCAGGCGCTCACCGCCGAGCCGAGCAGGGCCGACACGACGCCGGCGCCGAAGCCGGCCAGCACGGGCCACCAGGTGAAGCCGACCGTGAACCAGGCCGGGGCGTTCTGGGAGCTGACCGCGTAGTGGCCGGCCAGGAGGCCCCCGTAGGCGCCCGCCGCCGCCCCGGCGAGGGCCGCCGGGACGCCGACGAGCGCGGCCTCGCCCACGATCATGCGCCGCACCTGACGGGACGTCGCGCCGACCAGCCGCAGCAGCGCCATCTCCCGGCGCCGCAGGTCGACGACGAACGCGAAGGTGGCGACCATGACGAAGATGGCGACGAACGCGACAACCGCCGCCGCCGTCCCGGCGGTGAGCTCCGTCCCGGTGAGCAGGTCGGCGCCGCCGCTCGGGTCCGGGTCGGCCTGGACCCGGGCAGCGCCGATCAGGACGGTGGCCGACCGGCCGGCGGCGCCCGCGACCGCGGCCGGGGGGCCGAAGGCGGCGATCGCCTTGACCGGCGGGCTGAGCTGAGCGGCGGCCTGGTCAGTGAAGAACACCGCGCTCTCGAACCAGTGCGGCGCGACCACCCCGGACACGACGTAGCGGCGCTGCCCGGCGGGGGTGTCGATCGGGATCGCGTGACCGACCAGCGCGGCGGAGCCGCCGGCCAGGACGACCTGGCTGGCGGCGGCCGGGGCCGTGCCGGCCATCAGCCGGTAGCGCCCCAAGGCGGCCGCGGACCATTCGTGCCCGACCTGGCCGTCCGGGCCGCCGGGCGCTGGACGGCGAACGTGCGGTCGGCGACCGTCCGGCCCGTCGCGGCGATGCTCGCCACCAGGGCGGGCGGCAGTGGCGGCGGCTGAGCCAGGGTCAGGCCCGCGCTGACCCCGCCCACGGTCAGGTTCAGCCCGTCGTTCGGGACGACCACGACCGGCGCGGCCGCGAAGCGCTGCGGCCCGGGAAACGGCGTCGCGGCCGCGGCCGCCACCAGGAGCAGCATGGGCACGATGATGGCCACGCCGCCGGCGATCGCGAAGAACGCGCCGGCGAAGGTGACCCAGCGGGTCCGGACCGTCGTCAGGGACAGGCCCAGCGCCGCGGCGGAGGACTGCCCGGCTGCCGCGCTCACGGGCGCTCCGCCAGCGCGGCGAGACGGGCGGCCACCGTCTCGGCGGTCGGATCGTCCAGCTCCCCGGAGATCCGTCCCTCGGCCAGGAACAGCACCCGGTCGGCGTACCCGGCGGCCACCGGGTCGTGGGTCACCATGACCACGGTCAGGCCGTGCTCGTCGACCAGGTTGCGCAGCAGCGTCAGCACCTCCCGCGAGGTGGCCGAGTCCAGCGCGCCGGCCGGCTCGTCGGCGAAGATGACCTTCGGCCGGGTCACCAGGGCCCTGGCGATGGCCACCCGCTGCTGCTGGCCGCCGGACAGCTCGCTCGGCCGGTGGCCGGCCCGGTCGGTGAGGCCCACGTCGGCGAGCACCGCGTCCACCGCGCTCCGGCTGGCCCGGTGCCCGGCCAGCCGGCGGGGCAGCTCGACGTTCTGCCGCGCCGTTAGCGACGGGATGAGGTTAAACGCCTGGAAGACGAAGCCGATCTGGTCCCGGCGCAAGATGGTCAGCGCGCTGGCCTTCAGGCCGCCGAGCCGGACGCCTCCGATGCGGACGTCCCCGCTGGTGACCGTGTCCAGCCCCGCCGCGCACTGCAGGAGGGTGGACTTGCCCGACCCCGAGGGCCCCATGACGGCCGTGAAGGTGCCGGACCGGAACCGGGCGGACACCCCCGCCAGGGCCTCGACCGTCCCGGCCGTGGTGCGGTAGGCCTTGCGGACATCGGCCAGCTCTACGACCTCACCGGGCGCGGCCGACGGGGCGGGGGGCGCCGGGATACTGTGTTCAGCGGCTCGGCGCGCCACGGCCCGGCTTCGGGCTCCTCGGGAGCTAGCTGCAAGGCCATGTCCCTAGTCTGGCGCTGAGCGCCTGCCGGCGTGACCAGCAGGGTTGACGAGCGGCGGTGAGCCAGAAGAAGCTGGCTGCGCACGTCGTTGCGAACAGCGACCTTGAGATCCGTAAGCACCAGTAAGGCTTCCGCGCTAATTCAGATCGGTCCGCCCGGTCGGCTTCGCCCCGGGCCGCTGTTCAAATCCGTACGACGCAGCTCACCATCGAACGGGGAGTGAGCCGCCTGTGCGGCATCGCTGACCGCAGTATTTTGTCCGCTTTCGTTTGCCTGTGCTGAGCCCGCAGGCATGCGGAATCGTGGTACCGGGGAGGGCAGCAGCAAAAGGAAGCCGGTCATCCCGCCGATGGCCGCGATCCAGAGTGTGGGCCGCAGCCCGATGGACGCGCCGAGGAAGCCACCGGCCAGCGCGCCGAGCGGCCTGACGCCGTAGTACACCGACTGGAGCGCGCCGCTCACCCGGGACCTGAGCTGGTCGGGTATGACGGCCGCATAGATCGAGCCGATGCTGATGTCCAGCGCCATGACGCCGAAGCCGGAAATGAACTCGGCGGTGAACAGCATCGCCAGGATCACCGGCTCGCTACCGGCGGCCAGCGGCACGAGCACCAGCGGCGCGGTGAACACCAGGCACGAGGCCGTGTATACCCAGCCGACGCCGAGCCGCGCGGCGAGGCGCTTGGTGACGAGCGCGCCGAGGACGCCGCCGACCGCTCCCGCGCCCAGGACAAAGCCGAGCAGCCCAGGCCTGACGTGCAGCGAGCGCGCCGCGTAGAGCACGAACAGCGCGAAGAAGACGAAGTTGAAGAAGTTGACAACGGCGATCGCTATCAGTGATGAGCGGACGATCGCCGAGTGCCTGATGAACTTCGCACCCGCGGTCAGCGCGCCCCGCCCGGCAGGGCCGAGGGGCGTCTCGGTCGGCCGGATGCGGCTGAGGAAGAACGCCGAGCCCAGGAAAGACAGCGCGTCGGCGATCACCGCGAAGGGGGCGGTCAGCAGCTGCACGAGCAGCCCGCCGACGCTGGGGCCTGCGACGAAGGACATCGCCCGGCTGCCGTAGACCAGCGAATTGCCCTCCACGTACTGATCGCTGGGAACAAGCGCGACGAACAGCGCAGGGTCGCACACCGTGAACAGCACACTGAACGTACCCGTGCCGAACGCGACGGCGTACAGCTGCCAGATCGTGAGGATCCCCAGCGCGTAACAGGCCGGGATACTGGCCAGCAGTGTCGCGCGGCCAAGGTCGGCCACCATCATCGTGGCCCGCCGGTGGCCTCGCCGGTCCACCCACGCGCCCGCGTGCAGCGCGAACAGCATGCTCGGCAGCCACACCAGAGCCGTCAGGAAGCCCATCTGCGCAGGCGTCACGTGCAAGGTCAGCACGGCGACGAGCGGAAGGACAATCGAGGAGACCTGGTCCCCGAACATCGAAATCGTCTGACCGCTCCAGTAGCGGCGGAATGGGCGCTGGCGCAGCAGCGGCGGTATCCGCGACGTGATGCGGCGGCCGGTGGCAGCCCGGCCCCGTAAGCCGTCGCGGTCCGCCTTGAGATCGGACAGCCGCCTGGCTTGCCGGGGTCGCGCCCGCATGCATGAAAGATAGCTTCGAGGACCTACTGAAAATGTTATGGCGACCTGCTCTCAGCTAGCTAGCCCGGCGGGGCCCGGTCAGCCGTGAGCTGCTGCAAATCATCGGACCGGCGCGCCGCCGGGTGGTGCGGCGGCCAGAGCGACCCGCCGAACCACAATCATGAGCGCTGCTGTTGGTACCAGCCAGAGCGCTTCCCGTGGATCATGGGACACGCTCTAGGGCCGGCAGCAGGAGGCCGACGCCGGTGATCATTCTCGCGAGGAACTCCTCGCGGGTGCTCACCTGGTGTTTGATGCCGGTCGCGGTGCTGAGCAGGGTCTGAGCCACATCCCTCGCCACACCTGCGCGGCCGGCGGGCGCGCCGGCGGTCAGGGCGTCGGTGACCAGCTTGGCGAACCGGACGGGGTATTCCGCGGCCATCCGGCCGAGCAGGTCCGGGTTGTTATCGATCAAGATGGCAATGTCCTGGGTGATCGGCCCGACGTAACGCCCGGTCCAGTGGTCGAAGGCTTCGATCAGCCGGTCGCGGAGCGGGCGGTCGGTGTCGGCCAGAGCGCGTTCGGCGGCTGCGACGTCGCCGTCGAGCGCGTGGGTGACGGCGGCCCGGAACAGGTCCTGCTTCGCGGCAAAATAGAAGTACAGCCCGGGCCGGGAGATGCCGGCGGCCCGGGCAACATCGTCCATCGAGGCCTTCCGGTAGCCGTAGCGGGCGAAGATCAGCAGCGCGGCGTCCAGGACGTGCTCGCGTCGGCCGGACTCGCCGTCCCTCCCTCTGACGACGTCAGATCCGGCGGAGCTCACACATGAAAGTGTACCCGACGGAACACAAACTAGACAAAGTAAGCTTGTTTTGTATAGTACGGGTCACCGCTGCGGACGAGGTCGTGTTCCCCCGCGCACGCCCCGATCCACCTCAGCGCCACCGGTCATCCGGTTGTCATAAGGAGGCTCTCATGCCAGCACCCGGTTCGCTCATCACGACGCGCTTCGACGCCGCGAGCACGGCTGACGATATCGTTGCCGGAGTCGACCTCAGCGGCGTCCGTGCCGTCGTCACCGGGGCCTCGTCCGGTATCGGGCTGGAGACCGCCCGTTCGCTCGCGCGGGCCGGCGCGGAGGTTACTCTGGCGGTCCGTAACACCGGCGCCGGACTCGGGGCTGCACGGGACATCGCGCAGTCGACTGGTCGTGACGGCGTGCAGGTCGCCGCCCTGGACCTCGCTGATCGCGCCGCGGTGGCCGGCTTCGACCAGGGCTGGGCCGGCCCGCTGCACCTGCTAATCAACAATGCCGCAGTCATCACGCCCGACCTGGCCCGGACCGCGGAAGGCTGGGAACTGCAGTTCGCCACCAACTTTCTCGGCCATTTCGCCTTGAGCCTCGGACTGCGAGACGCCCTCGCCGCAGGCGCCCGCGAACGCGGCGAGGCGCGTATCGTCTCGGTCAGCTCGACGGCGCACATGCGCTCACCAGTCGTGTTCGATGACATCCAGTTCGAGCGGCGCGAGTACGACCCGCAGGCGGCTTACGCGCAGTCCAAGACCGCGACCTCGCTATTCGCGGTCGAAGCCACGCGCCGCTGGGCGGCTGACGGCATCGTCGCCAACGCCGTCAATCCCGGCGGCGTCGCCTCGGGACTGCAAAGGCACTTCACCCAGAAGCAGAAGGACTACCTGGCCGACGCCGAGGCAGCGGGAGTCTTCACCTACAAGACCGCCGGGCAGGGCGCCGCCACCACCCTCGTCGCGGCGGTCGCCCCCGAATTCGCCCGTACCGGCGGGCACTATCTAGATGACGCCCGCGAGGCCTACACCGTGCCGGACGACGCTGAACTGTTCGAGAACAGTCACGGCGTCAAGCAGTGGGCCATCGACCCTGACGCCGCGCAGCAGCTGTGGACCGTCTCGCTCGACCTCATCGGCCAGGGCGGCCCGCCTGACCCTGGCGCCTTGTAAAGAAGCCGAGGGCACCCGCGAAGACTGAGAAATTCGTCGTAGTGCGTCACCAGCTTTGACGACCTAGTAGAAGAAAATAGCGCTTCCGTATCCGCCGTTACGCCGGACTTCAAGCTGGCGGCCAGGGGCCTAGCGGCCTGCCGATCTCCCACTCGTGGCCGAATGGATCGAAGATCCGGCCTAGACGCCAGCCGTGTTCATCGGCTATCTCGGCTGCCGGCGTGGCACCAGCCTCGACTGCCTGCGCAAACATCGAGTCTGGATCATCGGCCACCAGCAAGGTCCGGCCGGTCGCGCCGCCGATCGCCTTCGGGCTGAAACGCGGTCCATCCGGTCCGCCGGAGGAGACCCAGAACGCGGCGTCTCCGATCGCCAGCTGCGCGACGATCTCATCCCCCTCGCCGACCCGATGAAGAACCCGGGCACCGAAAGCCGCCTGGTAAAACGCAATAGCCGCATCAGCGCGATCGATCCACAGTTCCGGCTGTATATCCGCCATGCTGGATGAGCTTAGTACTCTGTCTGGTGCCCAGCTCGACGCCAGATCCTGCGCTGCCTCAGGCGCTACGTCGCCCGCGGGCCCTACCCGCTGCTAATAGGCCATTGAGGGACAGGTGCGCAACGCAGCACCTACGGTCCATGCCGCCGACCTAGGATGCTGTGCTCGATGAGCCCGGCAGGTGGTGGCGGCCGATCCGGCGGCAGCAACAGTGCCACTAGCTCGGCGTGCAGGCCGGCAGCAGGCTCGCCCAGCACTATCGCACTGAGCACCAGCTCGAGAAGGACCCGGTTGACGTGATCGGACAGTGCGCGCATATGCGTGGTGTCCGACTCCGCGACAGCAGCCGAGATCCGCCAGTTATCGTCTGCCAGAGCGAACGAGGCCTCGAGCACCCCGTGGCCGGTCCAGCTGCGGTGCAGGAACGCGACACGATCCTCGACAAAGACGTTCCATCCCGACCGCCAAGCGGCCCAAGGCGGCGGGCGAGCCGGCCTGTAGGCCGGGTTCTGTGCACCCGCTTGCGCGGGCCGACGGCCATCCATCTGGGACTGCCGTTGCCGGCAGCCTCGTGCGGTCTACCCGCGAGCATCGGGCGGGCCGCCCTCAAGCACTCGCGCAGGGGCCGCGGCCGAAGTCGCGGCCCCCTCTTGACCTTGCTCCGGGTGGGGTTTACCAAGCCGCCGCAGTCGCCTGCCGCGCTGGTGGTCTCTTACACCACCGTTTCACCCTTACCCCCGGACGGATCCGGGGGCGGTCTGTTTTCTGTGGCACTTTCCCGCGGGTCACCCCGGGTCGGCGTTACCGACCACCCTGCCCTGCGGAGCCCGGACCTTCCTCGGCGCTCCCCGGCATACCGGGGAGCGCCGCGGCCGCCCGGCCAGCTCGCCCGCCGCTGCACTCAGCTTAGGGGGTCGCTGCCGGGCTGCCGAAGGTCGGTGCGATGGTTCGCGCCGGCTCCATCTCGCCTGCCGGTACTGCCTAGCGGACGATGCCGCCCAGGAAGCTGCCGAGCAGGCCGCCGTACTCAGGCTCGGCCTTGCCCGTGCCGTTCCCGGCCTTCGCCGTCGTGGCCTTGGCGCCGGCCTTCCCGGCCTTCCCGGCCTTCCCGGCCTTGGCCGGCTTCCCGGCCTTCGCCGAGCCGCTGGCCTTGGCCGGCTTCGCCGACGTGGGGGCGCCACCGGCCCTGGTCGGACCGCCAGCCTTCGAGGTACTTCCCGCCTTAGGGCTGCCAGCTGTCTGCGCAGCCGACCGCTTAGGCTTGGCGCCGGCCGCGGCCTTGCCCGCGGCCGCGCCGGGCGCGGCAGCAGCCGGCTTCGCCGCTGACATCGTCTTTGCCGCCACGGTCAGCGCCTTTGCCGCCGCGGTCATTGCCTTCGTAGCCGTGCCCATCGCCTGCATGGCGGTGGACATCGTCTTCGCGGACGTCGTCGCCTTGGTCGACGCGGCAGTCATCTTGGTCGCTGCCGAGGTAACTTTGGTCGCCGCTGACGATACCGTCCGGGCGGCGGTCCCAGCCGTCGGCGCACTGGCGTTCCGCACCGGACGCGGCGTCTTAGATTCTGTCGTCCGCCCGCCCGTCTTGCTCTTCGGACGCGCCGCAGCCCCCGCCACGGACCGGCCGCCTGTCGACTTGCCGCGGGCGGTGGTCGCCGGACTGCGGCGAGCTACCGTGCGGGTCATGGTTTGTGCAGGCACTGAAGTCCCCCCTCTTGATCCATTACGGAGAGACCTATTCCACCGGCGAACCGGGTCTACACGCCTGACGATCACTGTTTTCGCAGCACAATGGCCCCACGCGCGGCCAAATGATTAGCTAGCGAACGCCGTAATAGTCTCAGCGCCGCCCCGGCGGCAGCAATCCGGCCTCCAGGTGCGCGGTGTCATTAAGCGACCGTACCAGCGCCGGACCGTCATCAAACCAGTCGATCTCGCACAGCGACGCGACACTCAGGTGCATCCGGAACAAGGCAGCAGGGGGCGCGAGGAGCGCCCGGCAGGCCAGTGTCTTGATCGGCGTGACATGGCTGACGAGCAGCAGCGTCCGGCCTGGGTAGGCGTCGAGCAGCCGGTCGAGTGCCGCTGTCACCCGCCGCCCGGCGGTGGCGAAGCTCTCGCCGCCGGGCGGCGCGGCGTCCGCACTGGCAAGCCATGCTGACATCTCCGCGGGCGAGTGCTGAGCAGCTTCGGCGAAAGTCATCCCTTCCCAGCCGCCGAAGTCCGTCTCGACCAGGTCGTCGTCGGTTTCCAGCGGCGCGCCGGTGGCCCCGGCGACTGCCGCCGCGGTCTGACGCGCCCGCCGCAGCGGCGAGCTGACGATAACGTCCAGGCCGCCGCGGGCCGCCAGCCGCCGCGCCGCCGCAGCCGCCTGCCGGCTGCCGGTCTCGGTCAGCGGGATATCGCCGCGCCCGGCGAACCTGCGCTCCGCGGACAGCGGCGTCTCCCCGTGCCGCAGCAGCAGCGTCGTGGTCCGGCCGCCCTGCGCCGGCCCCCAGCCGCCCGCCGCGGCAGGCTCGGCGGCCATCAGGCCGGCCCGTTTTCCGGCGCCCGCCTGGCCGCCGGCGCCGGCTGGGGTGCCGCTGGTCGCGCGGGTACCGGTAGGGGGCTGGCAACTTCAGCTGCAAAACGACGCGCGGCCGCACTCACAAGCCGGACTCAGCGGTACGCACCAGGATCCGCCGGCATTCCTCGCAGCGCACGATCTCGTCCGGGGCAGCGGCCCTGATCGTATTGATATCGACAGTGTTCAGCGTCAGATGACAGCCCTCACAGCGGCGTCGCCGCAGCGCGGCCGCGCCGGTTCCGCCGTGCTGCGCGCGGAGCCGCTCGTACAGGTCCAGCAGATCGGCTGGCAGCTCGGCGGTGACCGCGGCGCGGCGGTCAGCGGCCTTGGCCGCCAGCTCGCCGGACTCGGCAAGGGCGGTGTCCCGGCCGGCCGTCACCGTCTGGCGGTCAGCGGTGATCTGGGCACGCTCGGCCGCCGCGGCCCGCTGCTTAGCCTCCGTGCTCTCGCGGCGCTCCATCACGTCCAGGACGATTTCCTCCAGGTCACCCTGGCGGTGCAGCAGCGAGGCGATCTCGGACTGCAGGTTTTCCAGCTCGCGGGGCGACGATACCTGGCCGGCGTCAAGCCGGGTCTGATCCCGCTGGATCCGGCTCCGCACCTGGTCGACGTCGGCCTCTGCCTTGCCCTGCTCGCGCCGCAAGTCGCCTTCGCGGGCGGCCAGGGCGGCCAGCGAATCGCGGAGCTCGCTGTCACGCCGCTCGATGCGCTCGAGTTCCGCGTGCTCGGGCAGGGTCCGTCTGCCATGCTCGAGCCGGCTCAGCTCAGCGTCCAGGTCGGCAAGCTCGAGCAGCCGCTGCTGCGCGTCGGGGGAAGCTTTCACGGGGCCACGTTAGCCTGCCGGCCCGGCGCTGTCGCCCGGGGTCAGCCGTCCGGGGTCAGCCTGGCCGGCCATGCACCGGCGCGGCCTAGCGCAGGCTGAGCATCAGCACCGGCGCCGACGCCGGATCCGGCGGCCCGGCGGCCGGCTCGACTGTCACGCCGATCCGGTCTCCTGCCCGCAGTCCGGATACCACCATCGGGCCCGTCATCCCGGCGCGGGCCGCGGGCAGCGTTCCCTGCGGCCTCTCGCCGGCCGGTCCCATCAGCCAGACCTCGTACCGCTCCGCGGCGGGCAGCGGCCGCAGGGCCGCGCCGGTGAGTACCAGCTTGTCCTCGGCATGTGACATCACGACAGTGGCACTGCCGCCGCTGCTGACCTTCGCGGTGAGCGTCGCCGCGTCCGGCGCTCCCAGGACGCTGGCCACCGCAGCGGTGGCACGCTGCGCCTGAGCGAGGTGGCTCCGGGCGCTGTGCATGCCGACTGCGAGCACCAGCGCGACTACGGCCAGCGCTGCCGCGGCCGAGCCGGCCAGCCTGGTCAGCAGCCCGGCGGCCAGCGGCCCGCGCGGCCGGCGGCGCAGTCCGCGAGCGCTGGCAGCCGGCCGAGGGGCCCCGAATGCGCGGTGCGCCGCCGCGCCGCGGCTGGCCGGCGCTGCTGTCTCGCTTGCCGCGGCGCGCCTTGCGGCCCATGGTGACGTTTCCTGCCCCGCGGCCTCCCGCGGTCCGGCCGGACGCTCGGTCTCGCCTAGTACCGGCGGCAGCTGCCGGATCTGGCTGGCCGCGCGAATGGTGCTGGCCTTGAGCTTAGCGCGGGGCGCCAGCGCCGCGGCAACCGCCAGCCGGGCGGTGGTTTCCCGCAGTCCCCTGACCTCGTCCCTGCATTCACCGCATTCGGTCAGGTGCCGGTCGACTGCCGCCCGGTCGGCGTCGGACACCGCGTCCATCGCGTAGGCGCCGGTCAACGTGTGCGCCAGGTCCGCGGCACTGGTGTCCATCACGCCACCCCTAGGCAGTCGCGCAGCCTGATCAGGCCGTCCCGCATCCGGGTCTTGACCGTGCCGGCCGGCAAACCGAGCAGCTCGGCTACTTCCGCGTAGGTATAGCCCTGATAGTAGGCCAGGTTGACGGACTCGCGCTGCAGCTCGGTGAGGGCGCCGAGGCAGCGCCGGACCCGCTCGTAGTCGAAGTTGGCGACCACGGTCTCGGTCACGTCGTCGTAGGCGGTCTCCGCCGTGGCGGCTCGGAGTTCCCGGTCAGCCGCCTTCTGCTCCGACCGCACCCGGTCGACCGCGCGCCGGTGCGCGAGCATCATCACCCAGGCTGTGCCGCTCCCCAGCCGCGGGTCGAAGCGGGCCGCCGAACGCCAGACCTCCAGCAGCACTTCCTGCATGACTTCCTCGGACTGGCCCAGGTCACGCACCACCCTGCGGATCGTGCCGAGCACCTGGCCCGCGACCCGGTCGTACAGCGAGTCGAATGCGGGCTCGTCTCCGCGCGCTACCAGGGCCAGCAGATCCTCCAGCCGCGGCGCGCCGTCCGGGCGGCCACCGGCGGCCGGACCGGGATGCACCGGTCCCAGCGGGCGCTGCGGAATCTCAGCCATCGTCATATTCTGTATTCGTAGCCGCGGGCTGCTTAGCTTGGCCCCGCCTTCCTAATCGTTACCTACCGGAACCGGTGCCCGGCAATACAGCGCGCGTTCTGCTACGAATTACCTGCGTGACTATGAAACAACGATCAGCTGCCGTGGCCGGCCAGGGCGCCGCCACCGGGATCCTGGCCGGGATGGCCGCCGTCGGGGTGGCTTACCTGGTCGCGGGCGTTACCGGTGCCGTCGGGTTCCCGGTGGTCGCGGTCGGCGAGTTGTCCATCGATCACACTCCGCCGTTCGTCAAGAACTTCGCCATCCGCGAATTCGGGGCGCAAGACAAGCTTGTGCTGCTCACCGGCATCGCGGTCATCCTGACGCTCTTCGCGGCCTTCATCGGCGTGCTGGCAATGCGCAGGCCCCGGTACGGCCTGGCGGGACTCGGGGTATTCGGCGCCATCGGCCTGATCGCCGTGCTCACCCGCCCGAACGCCGGGGCCGGCGACCTGCTGCCCACGATCGCGGGCGTCGCGGCCGCAGTGGCCGCCATGTGGCTCCTCCTTCGGGCGGCGCGCCGCCCGGCGGCCGCGGCCGCGAATTCGGCGCGAGTTGACACCTCAGCCCCGGCCCGCGATGCGGCTGCCGCTGATGCGGCCGCCGGGCCAGCAGCTCCGGCCGTGCCGTCGTGGGCGCCCCGCACTGCCGCAGTCCGTGCCGAGGCGGGCGAGCCTGCCCGGCGCAGTTTCCTGCTGACGGGCGCCGCGGTGGCGGGCACCGCCGTTGTCGCCGGCACGGCCGGCCGCCTGCTGCTCGAGCGCGGCAGCGTCAGCTCCGCGCGGTCGGCGCTGCGGATCCCGGCCCCGCATAATGCGGCTCTCCCGCTGCCGCCCGGAACCGACCTGAAAATTCCCGGCCTCAGCTCGTTCCTTACTCCGAGCTCGACGTTCTACCGGGTCGACACGGCGATCGTGGTGCCGGAAGTCGCGCCCGCCAGCTGGCAGCTGCGGATCCACGGGATGGTCCAGCGGGAGATAGTCCTCACTTACCGGGACCTGATCCGGCGCCCTCTGACGGAGGAATACATCACGCTGGCCTGCGTCTCCAATCCGGTCGCCGGGCCCTATATCGGCAATGCCCGCTGGCTCGGGGCCAGCTTGCGCAGCCTGCTGCGCGAAGCCGGCATCCGGGCCGGGGCGGACCAGCTGCTGTGCACCTCAGCCGACGGGTTCACGTCCGGGACCCCGGTCCAGACGGCCATGGACGGCCGGGACGCGATGCTGGCGGTCGCGATGAACGGCCAGCCGCTGCCGGTAGGGCACGGCTTCCCGGTGCGGATGGTCGTGCCGGGTCTCTACGGTTACGTCTCGGCAACCAAGTGGATCACCGATATCGAGGTGACCACGTTCGCCGCGAACACCGCCTACTGGCCGCAGCGCGGCTGGTCCCAGCAGGCGCCCATCAAGACCGAGTCGAGGATTGACGTGCCGTCCGGCACGGCCGCGGTCAAGCCCGGCAAGACGGCCGTGGCGGGCGTGGCCTGGGCCCAGCACAAGGGCGTCGACGCAGTCGAGGTGCGCGCCGACAGCGGTCCCTGGAATCAGGCGCGGCTAGCGGCTGTGCCCGGTATCGATACCTGGCGGCAGTGGGTCTGGGAGGACTGGAACGCGACCGCCGGCAGCCACGTTCTCGAAGTACGGGCCACCGACGCCACCGGCTATACGCAGACGGCTGCGCAGGTCGCGCCGGAACCCAACGGCGCTACCGGCTATGCGTCGGTCATGGTCAAAGTCAGCGCCTAGCGCGCGGCGGCTGCCGGGCCGCAGTCAGAGCAGCTGGTCGCGGACCTGGCCGTACATGTAGGCACCCAGCCACCGGCCCATCTCGTCGAAAAAGAGGCGGCGGGACGCATCGTGCGCCGCGGACGGCCCGGCTGGTGCCGCGTCCAGGCCGTCCGGGGCGCCCGCCAGCCGCAGGAAGGTCACGTGCGCGCCGAGCCCGAAAACTGGCACGGCCTGCATCCGCCGCTCCTGCGCGGCCGGATCCTCGTCCTCGCCGGTACCGGAAACGATGAGCACGGGACAGGGGATGTTCAGCGGGCGCCCGCCCCCGCGGCCGAAATCAGGATCGGTCAGGATCAGCGCCTCGGCCGGCTTGCGGTCCCGCCGGGCGTCACACCACAGCGCGGCGGTAGAGGCTCCGGCCCCGTGGCCGCTGACGATCAGGGAGTCGATGCCGTCGGCTTCGCGCAGGTAAGAGCTAGCCGCGTCCAGGCCGGCGAATGACGCCTGCAGGTCCTTGCTGCTCTGATGCCAGCCGCCGCGGTGCATCCCGGCGCGCCGGGTGCTGCCGCGCCGCGCGCTGGCGCGGTGCGAGCTGGCGCGGTGTCCCGGTCCCGCGGCGACGTGCCGGAACTCGGCTGGCCGCAGGTCGGCTACATAGAAATGAAAGCCGCGCGCGGTGAACCAGCTGGCGAGGTCCTCGGGTACGAAGGAGTCGCTCTGGGCCTGGGGGAAAAGGACGGCACGGCGGCTCGGCAGCACAGACCGCCGGCGCAGCAAGGCTGCGGTTAGCTGCTCCTGGCTGCCGGGAGCCGCCGGCAGCTCGATTGCCTCAAAAGCGTCGATGGCGTCGTTGTAGTGCGTGCTCAGGCTCATCAGGTCCCGTCCCCGTATCCGTCCCATTGGCGCATGCGCTGGCCCCCCAGCGCGACTCCGCTTTGAATGCGGAACGTGACGGTCAGTCTCGCACCGTAATCGGACGGCTGCCTCGGAAACACGTCAGGTCCAATCCGGCCAGCTACGGGCGGGACGCTGACCCTCGACGGTACCTTCCCGCCCGGGTCAGTACGATGCTGCGTCGGGGCGGATCGCCCGCGTGTGTTCCCGTCGCTGATATCGGTACTAACCCACTGCGGTCGTCGAACCAGAGTTCTTGGGCTGAACCGGCGGGGGATGCTCACGCCCGTGCGGGCTCAGCGCTCCCTCCAGGTCGGGGCGCGGGCTTTCCGGCCGCCGGCCGGGTTCGGCTCCCGGTTCGGCTGACGGGCTCGGCGGGGTATCGGGAAGCCGGCGGGGCAGGACGAGGAGGGCAAAGACGGCTCCGAGGGCGACAACGGCAGCGCAGACCAGCGAGCCCCGGCTGAGGCCGGCGATGAATGCACGGTTCGCTGCGTCGATTATCACCGCGTGGGCGCTCGCCGGCGCCCGTCCCGCTACCTGCAGGGCGGCCGCCGGTGACTGCCGTGCGGCCGCGAGAGCTGGCGCCGGCAAGCCCAGACCATGTAGGAGCTGGGTCAGCTGCGGACCGTAGACCGAGGAGAACACGGCTCCGACTACGGCCACCCCAAAGGTTCCGCCGAGCTCGCGGGTAACATCGTTGACCGCCGAGCCGACTCCCGCCTTGCCGAGCGGGAGCACCGCGAGAATGGCGCCGGTCGACGGCGCGGTGACCAGGCCGAGCCCGACCGCCATCAGCACCATCGAGGCGAGGACCGGGCCGAAGTACGCTGTGTTGCTGCCCACGGTCGAGGCGAGGAAGAAACCGGCGCTCATCAGGATCAGGCCGGCCGGGACCACGATCTTAGTGCCCAGACGGCGGGCGAGAACCGGGGCGGCCGGCGCGGCGGCGCCGACGCCGAGGGCAAAGGGGAGCGTGCGCACGCCGGCCGACAGGGGGCTATAGCCGTGCACGACCTGGAAGTACTGGGTGATCAGGAAGATGAAGCCGAACAGGCCGAAGAACGCGACGGCGATCGAGAAGCTGGCGGCGCTGAAGCGGATGTTGCGAAACAGGGTGATGTCGAGCATCGGCTCCGCCACCCGGCGCTCCCAGACAGCGAAGACCGCCAGCAGGACGAGGCCGGCGCCGTAGCCGGCCAGGGTGACCGGAATCCAGTTTCACCTGCTCAGCCCACGAATGATCATCTAACGCAAGGCCATTGGCCATTGGCCCGGCTCAAGGCTTGTCACCCGGTGTCCGGGTCGGGAACCCACATCGGAACGGCAAGTGGCGTTAGCACGGCGGCGATAGCCCTCTTAACGCCACTGGCCGTTCCATTGTTGGTCGACCCCCGTTTCCTGCTAGCGCAGCCGCCGGCCGTCAGCGCCCCGTTACTCTGAGCGGCTCCCCGGGCGAGTCAGAGGAGTCTCAGAGCCGCCGCGCCGATGCTTGATCCAGCAGCGACAAAGGAGATTGCGATGAGTGGCCGACAGCAAGACGTCGTGCGAGCCGTGGCGGAGCGCAGCCGGGCAAGAAGGCAGCTGCGCAATGCCACCGCGGGGATCGGCGCCGCCAGCGTGGTGGCGGGGGGCGCCATCGCCCTGGCCCTGCCCGGCGCGGCGCATGCCCGGGCTGCGGCCGACACCCCGGCTGCAACTGCCCCGGCGAAGTCAGCGCCAGCGGCCGGCCGCGGCAGCTCGTCCGCCGCCGCGTCGAAGCCAAGGTCGAAAACCAGGGCCGGGACCAAGAGCAAGGCCGGGACCAGGACCAAGGCCGCCGCCAAGGCGGCGCCGAGCCCGCCGAGCCCGCTGCAGTCCGCTGCGCCCCCGGCGGCCAGCTCCGGCTTGGGCAGCGCCGTGTCCGGGGGTTCGTGATGCCCGGCCGGGCAGGCAGCGGACCGCCCGGCCGCGTCAGCCGCAGGCAGGCCAGCGGCACCAAGGCCAGCGGTGATCAGCCCAGCCGGGCCGAGTTCGGCGGTGCCCAGGACGGCGGTGCGGCCTGCGCTGACTGGTCCGCGCTCGGCACCCAGATCCGACTGGTGGTCACCGACGGCCGGGTGCTCGATGCTGCCTGCCGTGACCTCGCCGCCCAGCTGGCCGACGTCGACGCGGCATGCAGCAGGTTCCGGCCGGACTCCGAGCTCGCGGCGCTGGACGACCCGCGCCGCACCGGCGATGCCGCCGCTGTGATCAGCCCGTTGCTCGCCGAGGCCATCGAGGTGGCGCTGCGCGCGGCGGAGCTGACCGACGGCGCCGTCGATCCGACCGTTGGCGCGGCGATGACCGCGGCGGGCTACGACCGGGATTTCGCGCTCGTGCAGCCGGCCGGCCCGCCCGTGCGGCTGACGGTCCGCGCCGTGCCCGGCTGGCAGCAGCTGGAGCTTGACCGCGCGGCCGGCCTGCTCACCATGCCGGCCGGCATCCGGCTCGACCTGGGTGCTACCGCTAAGGCGTGGGCGGCTGACCGCGCCGCCGCCAGACTCGCTGACCGGTTCGGCTGCGGTGTCCTGGTGAGCCTCGGCGGGGACATCGCCATCGCCGGCCAGGTGCCTGCCGGCGGCTGGCGGGTGCGCGTCCAGGACACCTGCGGTCATCCCGGCGACGCGCCTGAGGGGCCGGCCGCAGTGGTGTCGATCAGCGCCGGCGGACTTGCGACCTCCAGCGTTACCGCACGGCGGTGGCGCCGCGGCGGCGACGTCCTGCACCACATCCTGGACCCGCAGACGGGGACGCCGGCCCGGCCCTTCTGGCGCACGGTATCGGTGGCCGCGGCGACGTGCGCCGACGCGAACGCGGCCAGCACCGCGGCGATCATCAAGGGCGCCGGGGCCGCGGCATGGCTCGGCCGGCTCGGCCTGCCCGCCCGCCTGGTGGATACAGCGGGCGGCGTGCATGCTGTCGCCGGCTGGCCCGCCGAGAAGCAGGCTGACCGGCAGCCGTAAGCACGCGCCGACAGCCAAGGCGCGCGGCGCGGCCGCGCGGCGCTATGCCTGGCGCCCAGGCCCGCCCGGTGCCATGATGGCGCTATGTTAGCGGCGAGTCTGGCATCCGGGCCGCCGCTTCCGCCGGGGGCCGGCAGCCTGCCGCCAGCGATCGAGCTGAGCGGCGTGCGCAAGAATTACGGTCCCGTCGAAGCGGTCAGGGGCCTCGACCTGACCGTGTCGGCTGGCGAGATCGTCGCATTCCTCGGGCCTAACGGGGCCGGCAAGACCTCCACCATCGACATCATTCTCGGCCTGTCAGCGGCGACGGCCGGGCACGTGTCGGTGTTCGGCTTGCAGCCGCGCGCGGCCATCGTGCGGGGGCTGGTAGCCGCGGTCATGCAGACCGGGGGGCTACTGAAAGACCTCACGGTCGCCGAGACCGCCCAGTACACCGCCAGCCTGTTCGTGTACTCCCGGCCGGTGGCCGATGTCCTGGACCGGGCGGGCATCAGCGGGATAGCTGACCGGAAGGTCGGCAAGTGCTCCGGCGGGGAGCAGCAGCGGCTGCGCTTCGCGATGGCGCTGCTGTCCGATCCCGAGCTGCTGGTCCTGGACGAGCCCACGACCGGGATGGACGTCGAGGGGCGGCGCGGCTTCTGGGCCGCGATCCGGCAGGATGCCGGGCTCGGGCGGACGGTGCTTTTCGCCACCCACTACCTGGAGGAGGCAGACGCGTACGCCGACCGGATCATCCTGCTGCGCCAGGGCGAAATCGTCGCGGACGGGACAGCGGCTCAGGTGAAGGCACTCGCGGCCGGCCGGACAGTGCGGGCAACGCTGGCCGGGGCAGACGCGGCCTCGCTGCGGCGCCTGCCCGGAGCTGACAGCGCCGAGGTCCGCGGCGACACCGTGCTGATTCACGCCAGTGACAGCGATGCGGTGGCCAGGTACCTTCTCACCAGTACGCCTGCCCGCGACATCGAGATCACTACGCGCGGGCTCGAGGACGCCTTCATAGCCTTGACAAGTGACGACGCCAGCGCTGCTACTACGAGCACCGCCACCACGGGCGCCTCCCGGTGAGCACCCGGTCACTGGCGGCGGCCGACATTGCCGGCCGCCGTGCACCCGGACTCGGCGGCCTGAATCGCACTATGCTGCGACTAGAGATCCGGCGGCTGCTGCGGAACCGCCGGACGGTATTTTTTGCCCTGGTCCTTCCCGTTGTCTTCTTCCTGATTTTCGGGCTGAACAGGGCATACGCCAATCAGCAGGCCGGGCACGGCAACGTCTCGGCGTCCGTCATGATCAGCATGGCGCTGTACGGCGCGGTCCTTGCCACCACCAGCGGCGGGGCAATGGTTTCCATCGAGCGCGCGGCCGGATGGAGCCGGCAGCTGCGGCTGACCCCGCTGTCTCCGGCCGCCTACATCACGGTGAAGATGGCGACGGCACTGGTACTCGGGCTCGGCTCGGTAGCAGCCGTTTTCGCCGTCGGCCTGATCACCGGCAAGCCGTCGATGCCCGGTTACCTGTGGTTCGTCTCCGCCCTGTGCGTCTGGGCAGGATCGCTGGTCTTCGCGGCGTTCGGGCTTTTCATGGGCTACCTGCTGCCCACCGAGAACGTGATGCAGCTTCTCGGTATCGCGCTGATGCTGCTCTCGTTCGCCGGCGGCCTGTTCATCCCGCTGAGCCAGTTCTCGCACCTGTTCCGGACCATCGCGGCGTTCACCCCGCTGTACGGGCTCAACCAGCTCGTGCATGCGCCGCTGCTCGGCGGCCCCGTGCACCTGGCATGGGCGGCCAACGCGCCCGCCTGGCTGATCATCTTCGCTGGCGGCGCCGCCTGGCGCTTCCGCAAGGACACCGCGAGGGTGTAGTCGCCGGGAGTAGGCGGCCTCCCAGCAGGGTGCACGTGCGCCCGGCCGTCGCGGCCGTGCGGCCGTAGCGGAGGAAGATTCCCGTTTGCTGCCGGCGGCCGGCTGCGGGCCGGCGGCCGTCCGGTCATTCAGAGGAGCCTCTGAGGCTGCGCTGCGGGATTGCTGCGGTCGCCGCGGCAGACTAAAGGCGTTAGATGAGGGCCGCCTGCAGCGGGATCGGGCCACGGCGGCCGTCCGGCCGGTTTCCTACGGAGATGAGATGAACGGAATAACCGCCAGCACGGCGCTGTGGTACGCCAGCCGCGCCACCGGCGTGGTCGCGCTGCTGCTGCTGACGGCAGTCATGGTCCTGGGAATCCTGGTGAACCGCCAGGGCAGGCTGCCGGGGCTGCCGCAGTTCGCGGTCACCAGCCTGCACCGCAGTGTGTCGCTGCTGTCGGTCGCATTCGTCAGCGTTCATGTCGCCACGGCCATCGCCGACCCGTACGTGAGCATCCGGGCGGTGGCCGCTGTCGTCCCGTTTACCTCCGCCTACAAGCCGCTGTGGCTCGGCCTGGGCGCGGTGACTGCTGACCTGATGATCGCGCTGACCGTCACCAGCCTGCTGCGCGCCCGGATGCCGCGGCGCAGCTGGCGCGCGGTGCACTGGCTGGCCTACGGCATCTGGCCTACTGCGCTCCTGCACGGCTATACCAGCAGTACCGACCTGCGGCACGGGCGGCTGCTCGACCTGGCAATCGGCTGCACCGTCGCGGTCGCCGCCGCGCTGGCATGGCGGCTGGCCGGCTCCGCGGCTGACCCGCCGGTGGCGCACCGCGCCGCCAGGGTACTGGCCGACAATTCCGCCCGCAGCCCGCGGCGCGCCCCCCAGTCAGATGACCGTCAGCCGAGCCAGAAAGCGCGGATCCGGTGACCACTCCTACTTCTGCCCTGCCGCGCGCTGCCCTGCCGCGCGCTGCCCGGGCCGGGCGCCCGGTCCCGGCGGCTGACCAGCTGCCGCGGCTGCTTCCCGCCGGCTCCGGGCCGGCTGACCTGCGGGCGCACCTGGGTACTTACGGCCAGCTTCCGTACCGCGGCGGCCCGGCGATGCTGGTGACGTCCGTGCAGGCCGCGGGCCTGACGGGCCGCGGCGGCGCGGCCTTCCCCGTGCACCGGAAGCTGTCGGCCGTCGCTCAGGCCGGCCGCCGCCGGCGGCCCGTGGTGGTCGGCAACGGCGCCGAGGGCGAGCCGGCCAGCAGCAAGGACGTCACCTTGCTGTGGCAGTCGCCGCACCTGGTGCTGGACGGCTTGCAGCTGGCAGCGGACGCCACCGGCGCCCGGATTGCCGCGCTCTACCTGCACCGGGACGCCCGGCTGCGGCAGCACCTGACGACGGCGCTCGCCGAGCGGGCCGCTGCCGGGACCGACCGCGCCCCCGTCCAGCTGATCGAGGCGCCCCGGCGGTTCCTTTCCGGTGAGGAATCCGCTCTGGTCAGTCATGTCAACGGCGGCCCGGCCCGCCCCGGTTACAAGGAGCCGCCGGTCTACGAGAAGGGCGTGGGTGGGCAGCCCACGCTCGTCCAGAACGTCGAGACCCTGGCGCACCTGGCGCTGATAGGCCGGTACGGCCCGCAGTGGTTCCGCGCCGTCGGCACGGCCGGCGAGCCGGGCAGCATGCTGTGCACCGTGCAGCAGCCGGACGGCGGCCGCCAGGTCCTGGAAGCAGCTCTCGGCACGCCGCTGGACTGGCTGCTGCCGCTCAGCGGTCAGGTGCAGGCAGTGCTGGTCGGCGGTTACCACGGCGCCTGGCTGCCGGCTGCGGCCGCCGCCCGGCTGAGCATGTGCGACGCTCACCTCCGGCCGGCCGGCGCGGCTGTCGGCGCCGGGGTGCTGGCCGCGCTGCCCGCGGATCGCTGCGGCCTGGCGGAGACGGCCCGGGTCGCCCGCTACCTGGCGCTGGAATCGGCAGGCCAGTGCGGTCCGTGCCTGAACGGGCTGCCGCGCGTCGCCGCCGGGCTCAGCGCACTGGCGCGGCCCGGCTGTGATCCGGCCCTGCTGGCGGACCTGCGCCGGTGGGCCGGCCTGATGGCAGGCCGCGGCGCCTGCCATCACCCGGACGGCTCGATGCGGTTCGTGCGCAGCGCGCTGACCGTATTCGCCGCGGAGATCGACGGGCACATCGGGGGCGCCTGCACCGCCCGCAGCCGGGAGCCGTTCCTGCCGGTGCCGCCGGAAATGCCCCTGGACGAGGCGGACTGGAGATGACGGCGCGATGAGCGTGCACCTGCAAGTGAACCCGGTCGCGTGCTCCGGCCACGGCGTGTGCGCCGAGCTGCTGCCCGAGCTCGTCGCGCTGGACGAGTGGGGCTACCCGCTGATTGACAGCGGTCCTGTTCCGGTGGCGCTCAAGCGGGAAGCGCGGCGCGCGGTGACGGACTGCCCGGCCCTGGCGCTGCGCCTGTCCCGGCAGCAGAACCGCGGCTGAGGAGCTCGCCGCGACGCGGCCGGGCGCGGCTCTCAGAGGAACCGCAGAAGCTGTCCAGAGTGAGCGCCCAGCGGGAGCGTGCACAGTGGGTAGCATGACAAGCGTGGCAGAGCCGTCGCCGGCAGCCGAGCGCGGCCGTGAGCCGGCCCTGGGCCGGGCCGACGGCACGCCGGTTCGGATCCTGGTCGTTGATGATGAGCCCAGCCTTGCCGAGCTGCTGGCCAGCGTGCTGCGCTACGAAGGCTGGGACATCCGCACCGCGGGCACCGGGATGACCGCGGTGGCGGAAGCCCGTGAGTTCCGGCCGGACGCGATCGTGTTGGACATCATGCTGCCGGATTTTGACGGCCTGGAGGTGCTGCGGCGGGTCCGCGCCGTCCAGCCGAACGTGTGCGTGCTTTTCCTGACCGCGCGTGACGCGGTCGAGGACCGTGTCAACGGCATCACCGCGGGCGGTGACGACTACGTCACGAAGCCGTTCAGCCTGGAGGAAGTTCTCGCCCGGCTTCGCGGGCTGCTGCGGCGGGCCGGCATCGCCCGGAACCGGAGCGGAACCGAGCTTACCGTCGGGGACCTGATCATGGACGAGGACGCGCGGGAGGTCCGCCGGGCCGGGGATCTGATCGAGCTGACGGCGACCGAGTTCGAGCTGCTGCGGTTCCTGATGCGCAATCCGCGGCGGGTCCTGTCGAAGGCGCAGATACTGGACCGGGTCTGGAACTACGATTTCGGCGGCCAGGCCCACGTAGTCGAGCTGTATATCAGCTACCTGCGCAAGAAGATAGACGCCGACCGGCAGCCACTGATTCACACTGTCCGCGGCGTGGGCTACGTGCTCAAGCCGGCGAGCTGAGGTGCAGGCCAGCGCGCCGTCCAGCCGCCCCGGCGACCCGGCCGCCGGCCGCGAGCAGGGCGGGGCGAACCCGGCCCGGGCGAGGCCCGGCCGGACGCTGCGCCGGCCGTCAGGATGGCTGGCCGGCCGGACGCTGCGCGGCCGCCTGATCGCTGGCCTGCTGGTCCTGCTTGCGCTGGCATGCGCGGCCGTCGGCAGCGTCACCTACGTACATTTGCATACGGTGCTGGTCGGCCAGCTCAACCAGGAGCTGTCCGATGCGAGCCTGCGGTACATCGGCTGCATTACGCACGTGCTGCCGCCCGAGGCCGGCGAGAGCAGCCGGGCCGGCAGCGCCGGGGCCGCGAGCCAGCTCGGCAACCCGCCGGCGCAGCTGGCGATCAGCGTCGAGGAATGCGCTCAGCAGCAGGCCGGCGGCGCGTTCAGCGCGGCGCTGTCCGGCGGGGCAGTCCGGTACCCCTACCTCGCCAGCGCCAGCGGCCGCACCGACGGTATTACCTGTCGTCTGACGGCTGCCGACCTGGCGCAGCTCACCCGGCTGCCGCTGAACGGGCAGCCGCGGACGGTCCGGCTCGCGTCCTACGGCAGCTACCAGGTGCTGGCAGCCCGGCCGGCTGACGGCGGCCGGGCCTACTTCAGCGGGCTGTCACTGGCGGGTATTGACCTGACGCTGCGCGATGTAGCGGTCGAGGAACTGGCCGTGTTCGCCATTGTCCTGCTGCTGGCCGGAGCTATGGGCACCGGGTGGGTACGGCTGTCGCTGCGACCGCTGCGGCGGGTCGCCGCGACCGCCGCCAGCGTCACCGAGCTGCCGCTCGGTACCGGCGCCGTAACCCTTCCGGACCGCGTCCCGGACGCCGATTCCGGCACCGAAGTTGGCCAGGTCGGCGCGGCGTTCAACCGGATGCTCGGCCATGTCGAGGCCGCGCTGGGCCGGCGCGCCGCCAGTGAGGCACGGCTGCGGCGGTTCGCGGCCGACGCCAGCCACGAGCTGCGAACGCCGCTGGCCGTGATCCGCGGCTACGCCGAGCTGGCCCGGCGTGACCCCGGTCCGGTGCCGGACACGGTCGCGCATGCCCTGCGCAGGGTCGAATCGGAGTCGGCCCGGATGAGCGTGCTCGTGGACGAGCTGCTGCTGCTGGCTCAGCTCGACGCGGGGCGGCCGCTCGCGGCGGTTCCGGTGGACCTGACCCGGCTGGCCATCGACGCTGCCAGCGATGCCCGGGTGGCCGCCCCGGACCACCGCTGGGTGCTGGAGCTGCCGGATGAGCCGGTCCTCGTCCGCGGCGATGATCACCGTCTGCAACAGGTGCTCGCGAATCTGCTCAGCAACGCGGCGAAGCACACCCCGGCGGGTACCACCGTGACCGTCGGGCTCGCGGTCCCCGGCGGCACTGACGGCAGCAGCGGGGCCGGGGACGCTGACAGCGACCGCCCGCAGGTCACGCGAAACCCCGCCGGGCCGGCGGAGTCCCCCGCCATCGTGCAGGTCACGGTGACCGACGACGGCCCCGGCATCCCCGCCGGGCTGCAGCCGACCTTGTTCGAGCGGTTCGTCCGCGGCGATGGCTCCCGGTCACCCGGCGCGGGCAGCACCGGGCTGGGCCTGGCCATCGTCGACGCGGTAACGACGGCTCATCACGGTCAGGTGGAGCTGGCCAGCAAGCCCGGCCGGACCCGGTTCACCATCAGCCTGCCGCAGCTCGCCGGAGCCGAAGCCGAAGCCGCTAGTCAGCACGCCGCCCGCAGCTGACCGCGGGCGCCGGCTCCGGAAAGTACCGGGTCAGACCGCTCTGGCTGGACTGCCCGCCTGCCGGGTCAGTCCAGCCAGACCGGCACGCCGGGCTAGTTCGAGCGGAGCCAGGTGTTGCTGAAGCCGCCGCTGCCGTTAATCGGGCTCGTGCTGTCCTTGTCCGCGCCGCTGCCGTCGATCATGGTGATCGCGACGGGGTTCTGGCTGCCCAGGGAGAGCCCGTTGGCAGCGCTGGCGCCGTAGCTGACCGTGTGGAAGTCCGCCAGCGGCAGTACCCCGGTGCCGGACGACGGCGCCTCGGTGATGATCTCGGCGGAGGAACGGGCCAGGCCGGCCTGGTTCTTCACGATAATCTGGGTCCAGCCGCGGGTGGCGTCCTTGAGCACCAGGGTCACTGCCCTTAAGTTTCCGGAGTTATGTCCCATTGCGGGAGATTCGACTTTGTGATGTCGATGGTGTAGGTGACTTCTTCAGTGTGCCTGGTGTGGCGTTCGGGGGTGGTTCTTCCGGAGGTCCGCT